>ERZ826242.127-NODE-127-length-125904-cov-14.909360_pt1 | contig 125904 bp, 94 predicted proteins | sample MGYA00519871_ERZ826242 | MGnify/ENA primary metagenome ERZ826242 (study PRJEB31778, sample SAMEA3449226) | human gut metagenome | biome: human gut; feature: human-associated habitat; material: faeces | place: United Kingdom | collected 2010/2012 ... | reverse complement strand
TGCAAGCGGTCGGCGGGGCCATTGTGGCTCTTGACAGCGGATTGGGTCATATGAGCGAAAACCCACCTGAGCGAGCAAGGTGCCTTGAAGCGAAGCGGCATTGACCTTCTGGTCATGCCGCTGAAGCTGAAAGGCAGATTGCCGCTCAGGTGGGTTTGCAGCGTCGAGCCGTTACGGCGTTTGGTAAAACGCCGTAACTAATAATCCAGCTTCCACATGTAGCGGCGCGTCATGTAGTCCTTGTGGGTGACGGCAGAGAGCGCGCGCATGTACACGTTGTTGAGGATCGGGGCAAAGATCAGGTGGTTGAAGTACTCGCTCACGCTGTCCTTGATGTCGTTGAGGCCGAGCTCCTTGGCGTCGAGCTGATAGACGCGCTCGCCACCGTACTGGTTGACGAAGCGGATGCCGCGCTCGTCGTTGCAGCGGCTGCGGCCGACGCTGATGAGCTGGAACAGCGAGGTGCGCTTGTCCAGGATCTCGAAGGGGCCATGGAAGAAGTCGCAGGTGTTGATGGTGCAGGAGTCGATCTGCAGCATCTCCTGCACGTTGCAGATGCTAAAGACGTAGGCGGCACCAAAGAGCGGGCCCTGGGCCATGACGTTGATGCAGGGCTTGTCGGCGTTCTGCTCGGCCCACTTGGCAGCGAGCGGACGGGTGTACTCGACGGCCTTGCGATAGATGGGGTCGACCAAGTCGAACGCGGCCATAGCGGTCTCGTACTCGGCATAGCCCTCGGTCTGCTGCGTAAGCTCCATGGCGATCATGGTCACGACGGCGGAGTTGGTGCGGCCCATGCAGGACTCATCGACGGCCAGGCTATCGTACTGGATCTTGTAGTCGCAGACCTTGGTAAGGCCGGACTCGTCGACATAGATGGCGATGGTGCTGGCGCCGTGGTCCTTGGCGACCTGGGCGGCGACGATGGTCTCCTTGGTGCCGCGCATGGACACGACCACGGCCAGGGTGTTCTCGTTGACGTAGGCAGGGGTTGCGTGCACGAACTCGTTGCTGGTGTAGCTGGAGCTCACGACCTGCGTGGCCTCGTGCTCCATAAAGTACTGGGCAGGATAGTTGCCGCCGTTGGATCCGCCAGCGCCAATCCACACGACGCGCTTGATGCCGCCCTTGTCTGCCTTGTCAGCCAAAACCTGGGAGACGACATCCTTAACCTGTTCCTGAGTAGTCATCGTGCATCAGCCTTTCTTCTCGTTTGATGCTCTCGATGGCATACAAGTTACATACATGTTTTGGTTATGTCGACTAGTTGTATGCTATATTTATCTTAGAAATTTTGCTGATGCGGTTTTCGATAGCTAGCTACCAGCGGTTTTGTTGTTGTATTGAATACATGCTTGATTAGATACGCATACAAGTTAGATACAGGTTGATCGCATGAACGCTTCGTCTAAAAAGAAACTGGCCCGATACGAGCACTTGGCGGGTACGCTTCGCGACCGCATCGCCGCCGGCATCTACGCACGCGGAGACAAGCTGCCGTCCGAGATGGAGCTCATGGACGAATCGGGGCTGTCGCGCAGCACCGTGCGCCACGCCCTTAAGGTGCTCGTTGATGAGGGCCTGGTGCGCACCGAGCGCGGGCGTGGCGCCTTTGTGGCCGACACGCCCGCGCTCCACGAGAACAACCTGGTGTTTTCGAGCTATACCAAGCAGGTCGAAGGCCAGGGCATGAAGCCCACCACGCGCACCGTGGACTCGGGCTTTGCCAAGGCGGCCGGCAGCATAGCTAAGTTCTTTGACGCCGCCGTGGGCAGCAAGCTCGTCAAACTTGTCCGCCTGCGCTACCTGGACGACGCGCCGCTGTGCCTGGAGACCACCTACCTGCCGCCAAGCTTCGAGACGCTCATCGATCGCGATATTAACGGTTCGCTCTACGCCACGCTGCGACAGGAGTTCCATCGCGCGCCGGCACAGGGGCATAAGACCTTTGAGGTGTGCTACGCCTCGCAAAACGAGGCGTTTTTGCTCAACGTTGAGCGCGGACAGGCGCTGATCCTGATCACCGACTACGTCTACGACACCGACGGCCGCCCGCTCCACGTCTCCAAGCGCATCCAGCGCACCGACCGCGCCAAATACACCGAGCCCATCGGCTAACCCGCCAAAATAAACCTGTCCCTAAATGGTGGGTTTGGGGAGGTCGGGAAACCAGATTGGTTTGGGTTGGTTGGGCGTGCGCTCAGCCAGGACCAGCTCCATCCAGCACATGTCGTACCAGCGGCCGAACTTTTGGGCGCAGCGGTCGAAGGCGCCCACCAGGCGATATCCCATATGGGCATGGAAATCCTGACTGTTGTGCGTCAGATACTCGTCGTCCTTATCGTGCGGCACGGCAATGAGCGCGCACATGTTGGTGATGCCCATCGCGACCAGGCATTGCTTGAGCGCGTCGTGCAGCTTGCGACCCAGCCCGCCATGGCGCACATCGCGTGCCAGGTAGATCGACGTCTCGACCGACCAGTCGTATGCCTCGCGGCTGTTAAGTGGACTCACGTAGGCATAGCCTACCGGACGCCCGTCCAACTCCATCACCAGATACGGATAGCGCTTGAGCGTACGCTCAATACGCCCGGCGAACTCCTCAACGCTCGGCACCTCGTATTCGCAGGTAATCGCCGTCTGGCGCACATACGGCTCATAGATGGCTAGCAACGCCGACGCGTCTTCGGGCGTCGCCAGGCGAATCGTCGGCTCGGACATCTCGGTCATACAACCCTTCTCCCTCAAAAACAAAGGCCGCCTTGCGCCAAACCCAGCGCAAGGCGGCCCCCCCGTCATTACATCAGGCTACAGAACCGCCGCCAACGCGTCGATATCCTCCTGCGTCGTGGCCCAGCTGGTGCAAAAACGCACCACCGTGTGGGTCTCGTCGTACTTTTCCCAGTACTCGACCGAGGCATGCTCGCGAATGCGGGCCATGTCCTCGTTGGGCAGAATCACAAACTGCTGGTTTGTGGGCGTCTCCAAGAAGAACTGGTAGCCGCGCTCGCGCAGCACGCGACGAAGCGCCTGCGCGGTTTCGATGGCCTGGCGACCAATCTCAAAATACAGGCCATCGGTAAAAAGAGCCTCGAACTGCACGCCCGTCAGGCGGCCCTTGGCAAGCAGTGCGCCATGCTGCTTAATACGCGGAATGGGGTGCGCCGGGGCGTGCATGCCGCAGAACACCACGGCCTCGCCGCACAAAGCGCCGCACTTGGTGCCGCCGATGTAGAACACGTCACACAGCTGCGCCAGCTCGGGCAGGGTAATGTCGCACTCATCGGCCGCCAGCGCATAGGCCAGGCGGGCACCGTCCACAAACAGCGGAATCTCGCGCTTCTGGCACACCGCGTGAATCGCCGCGAGCTCGGCCTTGGAGTACAGCGTGCCATACTCGGTCGATAGGCTCACGTACACGGCGCCCGAGAACACCGTGTGCTCGTAGCTCTCGTTTTCGTAGAACACCTGGATATAGCTCTCGAGGTCCTCGGCGTGCATCTTGCCCTCGTAGCCGGGGATGGTGAGCACCTTGTGGCCGCCAAACTCGATGGCGCCCGCCTCGTGGCAGGCGACGTGGCCAGTCTCGGCAGCAACGACGCCCTCGTACGGCGCGAGCAGCATGTCGATCACCGTCGCGTTGGCCTGCGTGCCGCCCACCAGAAAAAACACGTCGGCGTCGGGCGCCTGACAGGCCTCGCGGATAAGCTGCTTGGCACGCTCGGTGTGCGCATCGGTACCATAGCCGGGCTGCGGCTCCATATTGGTGTCGACAAGCGCCTGCAGCACTGCCGGATGTGCGCCGTGGGAATAGTCGTTGTTAAACGCGAGCATGGCAATCCTCTCTTACCGGGTATCGGCCAGATGATTCAAACGGAGCTATTGTACGCCGTTGGGATAGGCAATGCGCGCGGCAAGGCACTCAAGCGCCAGTACCAGGGCAAAACCGCAGCTCACGTCACTCAAAAAGTGCGCTCCGATCACGATGCGGCCAAACGCGACGAGCGCCGCGACCACAGCCGCCGTCCAAAAGACCACACGACGGCGCGACGGCTTTTCCTTAAAGGCCGTCGCGGGAAGCCCAGCGAGCATAAGACCGATCGCCGCGTGCGCCGTGTGTCCGCTCGCAAACGACTTAAAGCCGTCCTTGACTACACCGGCGGCAATATAGGCCCACTTGTCGGGGTTGCCGATCACCCACCACGGCTGAAACTCGAGTCCCTGCGTCACCTCGATCACGCGCATGCGCGGGCGCGACCACAGCGGCTTAACAATGACGTTGAGGATGATGGCTTGAGCGGCCCACACGGCCAGCACCATCAACGCCCAGCGCATAAGCTCGTCGGGCTCGGTCGTGCGCGTGAGGCGGTAGGCGATGAAGTTGGCTGCGATGACCAACGCAAACGTCAGAACCAGCTGAAACGCAATAAGCTTGCCGCCGACGCGCAGCGATCCGATAATCTCGTAGCCGACCAGACCCACGTTGATCAAAACGCCCAGCGCAGCGAGCCACTTGCTCGCCTTGGAATCGGGGCGTGCCGAGCGCACGAGCATAACGCCCGCGATGCTCGCCGTCAGCTCGAACGGCAGCTCACCGGCCGCCTCGACAAAGCGACCGTACATGCTGCCGATGTTGAACAGCGCACTCGAGATTTGATAATCAAAGAAGCTGCCCACGCCCAGACAAAGGCACAGGATAACCGCGATAATGGCGACATCTTTCTTATAGATGTATCCGAACATGCTTTCCTTTCGATGTGGCTGGAATCAACCTGCAACGTGGCGGGGCAAAGATGACTCCGCCCCGCTACGCCCCTTACTTGTCAGTCATCGTCACTCGCGCCTAATTGCTGCAGCAGCATGAGTGCCGCAGCCACGGGGCCGGTGCCGTCGTTGGCATCGAGGCCGCGACCCAAGCCGCTGCCCGCGCCGGCGCCCGCCTTGTAGGGCACCGACAGCTTGCGGCTCTTGGGGAAGTTCACCGCACCATAGCGGGTCTTAAGCTCATAGGCCACCTTCTTGGGCACGTCGACGCCCAAAAACGTGATGCGACCGCCACTGAGCGTGACGCTCTCGAGCCCCAGACGCTCGCCGCGAATGCGGATGCGCGCGCGATTGAACAGGTTGAGTCCCGCCAACGGCAGTTCGCCATGCGCAGCCTCGGTCTCTTCCTGCACCTCATCGATGCTCTCCAAGTCCTCGGCCGCTGCGAGCTTACGGTACACGAGCACGCGCTGATCCACCGCCGGCAGGTACTCCTCGGACAAGAAGTAGTCGGCCGGCAGGTTAATGCCCACGCTCGCCGCCTCCACGCCGGCGTCGTCATCGTCGCGCGCCTCGGCCACGGCCTGGCCCAACATCTGCGTAAACAGGTCAAAGCCAACGCTCGACAGGTTGCCGTGCTGCTCGGCGCCCATAAGCGAGCCGGCGCCGCGAATCTCCAGGTCGCGCATGGCGATGCGCATGCCGCTGCCCAGGTCCTGGAACTCGGAAAGTGCAGTCAGGCGCGCCGTGGCCTCCTCGGTGAGCGGCAGCTCACCCGGGAACATAAAGTACGCGTAGGCCTGCGTGGCAGAGCGGCCCACACGGCCCTTGAGCTGGTAGAGCTGCGCCAGGCCAAGGCGCTGCGAGTCCTCGATGATCAGCGTGTTGGCGGTCGCGTTGTCGATGCCGCTCTCCACGATGGTCGTGGCGATGAGCACGTCGATCTTTTTGGTCGCGAACTCAATCATCACGTCCTCGACCTCGCGCGGGCTCATCTTGCCGTGCGCCACGCCCACGCGCGCCTCGGGCGCGGCCTCGTGCACGCGCGCCACGGCATCGTCGATGGTCTTGACGCGGTTGGACACGTAGTACACCTGGCCGCCGCGACCCACCTCCAGGCGAATCGCCGCGCTCACCACGTCGGGGTCGTACTCCCCCACGTGCACGATCACGGGACGGCGCCCGGTCGGCGGCGTGGTGATCAGGCTCATGTCGCGCACGCCGCTCGTGGCCATCTGCATGGTTCGCGGAATAGGCGTTGCCGAAAGCGTGAGCACGTCAATCTGCTCGCGCAGGTTCTTGAGCTGCTCCTTGTGCTGCACACCAAAGCGCTGTTCCTCGTCGATAATCACCAGGCCCAGGTTCTTGGGGTTCACATCGGCCGAAAGTAAGCGATGTGTGCCGATCAGCACGTCAATTGTGCCCTCGGCAAACGCCTTGAGTGCGCGCTTTTGCTGCGCCGGCGTACGGAAGCGGCTGAGCACCTCGACCTCAAGGCCAAACGGGGCAAAGCGCTCAAAGAACGTCTCGTAGTGCTGCTGGGCCAGAATGGTCGTAGGGCAGAGCACCATGACCTGGCGGCCGGAGTCCACGCACTTAAACGCCGCGCGCAGGGCAACCTCGGTCTTGCCAAAGCCCACGTCGCCGCACAGCAGGCGGTCCATGGGCTTGGGCGCCTCCATGTCGGCCTTAATGTCGGCGATGGCCTCCAGCTGGTCGCGTGTCTCGTCGTAAGGGAAGCTCTGCTCCATCTCGATCTGCTCGGGCGTGTCGGGCGGGCAGGCGATACCGGTGATCGACGAGCGGCGCGTATACAGATCGACCAGGTCAAACGCCAGCTTTTTGGCATTCTTGCGCGCCTTATTGGTGGCACGCGTCCAGTCGGCGGTGTTGAGCCTGGTCAGGCGTGGCTTGTCACCGTCGGGGCCAACATAGCGCGTGATGCGGTCGACCTGCTCGAGCGGCACGTAGAGCTTGTCGCCGTCGGCATATTCCAGCAAAAAGTAGTCGCGCTCCTTGCCGCCCACTTCTTGGCGCGCGATCTCGCTAAAGAGTGCGATGCCGTGAGTGGCGTGCACCACGTAGTCGCCCGGCTTAAACGGGAACGTGATCTGCGTAATGTCCACCTTGCGGCGGCTGCGCGCGCGGTTGGCGTCCATGCGGGCGTTGAGGTCGGCGATTGAGAACACGGCCAGGTTGGCATCGGGCACCACCACGCCCTGCGGCAGGGCGGCATCGACAAAGGTTACGCGTCCGCGCGAGATGGTGGGCACGGCGGCACCGGCGGCAGCCTGGGCCGCGCCCGCCTCGAGCGAGCGGGCGTTGAGCGCATCGGCGCGGCGCTCGCGAATGGAGGCATGGGCCTCCTGGCGGGCGGCGCGATCGGCAGAATCCGCCGTTGCCACGCGCACACGGTCGCCGATAGCGCCGGCGTTTTCGGGCGCCGCGGTCAGCGATTCCTCAAAGGTAATGCCCTCGTCGCCAAAGGTGAGCTCCATCGACTCGCGCGCACCGCGGTCGGGGATGGCAAACACGCAGGCATAGCGCTTGCCCATGACCTCCTGGATGCGCGTCATAAAACGGTTGTCCGAGCCTGCGATGGCCGGCTGCTCAATCTTGAGCTCGGCCGTCACCGCACCGCCGGCACGGATGAGGCTCACGTAGTTCAGGCGCTGCTGGGCACCAAAGTCGAGCTGCTGGGCGCGCACGTACAAGCCGTCCAGGCGATCGACCCCCGCCTCGCCGGCACGGGCCTCGATATCCTCGTAGGCGCGCAGGCAATCGTCGAACAGCGAGCGCGGCTCGGACAGCACCACGAGCGCCTTGCCACTCACGTGTGACAGCGGGCTCACGGTCTGGCCGTACATCACCGGCAAAAAGCGATCGAGCTCAGGCGTGACGATGCGCGCATCCACCATCTCGAGCAGCGCCGCCAGTTTGCTGTCGTCCTGGCTGGCGCGATAGAGCGCCACATGCATGTTGTGAACAGCCTCGTCTGTGAGCGCCAGCTCACGGCAGGGGAAGATCTCGATGCTGTCTTCGTTGCCGATGGTCTGGCCCGTTGAGCTCACCATACGGCGGATGCGATCGATCTCGTCGCCGAAAAACTCAATGCGCACGGGCGCCTTTTCCTGCGCGGGGAACACCTCGACGGTGTCGCCGTGCACGCGGAACAGGCCGGGCGCGTCGGCGGCACCGGCATTGGTGTAGCCCATGCCCACCAAGCGCTGTGGCACCTCGTCAAAAGGAATCTCCTCACCCACCGCAAAAGTAGTGGACTCCCAGTAGTGGCTCTCGACCGGCGGCACGCAGCGCAGCAACGCGCGAGCCGAGGCAACCATGATGCAGTTGTCCCCGCGCACGATGCGTCCCAGGGCCTCGCATCGCTGCGCTACCACGGCGTCGTCGGGCGCCTGCTCGCGCCACGGATAGTCCTTGCGCTCGGGAAAACGGCACACGTGCGCTAGGCCCACGTAGGCGGCAAGGCTGCGCGCGGCGCGATCGGCCGCATCCTCGCCACTCACAATGTAGACCGTGGGGCGCGGACGGCGCGCAAACTGGGCCGCCGCCATAAGCGTGCGACCCGACTGCGACACGGCCAACGTCACGTCCTCGCCGGCATCGAGCCCGGCCTCGACGGTCTGCAGCGCCTCGGCAGTGTAGAGCTGCGCGGCTATACGGTGAATGAGCATGCTGTTCCTCCGGCATCGCAACGCCAAAAGCCCGCCGGGGCAAGCTCGGCGGGTCGTACGTCAAATACATTGTCTGTCATGGTAGCGCATGGAGAGGACTCCGGCTCAAGGGCAAACCCAGCCCCGCAAAAAACGCCAGACGAAGATGCGTTCCGCCCTACCCCGCTACGCGCACGCTGGGGCACAAATCTGCCAGCGGACACTCGTCACACTTGGGTTTGCGGGCGTCGCAGATCTCGCGACCAAAGGTGATCCACTGATGGTTGACCGACTCCCAATACTCGTGCGGCAAAATCTTGAGCAAATCCTGCTCGGTCTTGAGCGGCTCCTTTGCATGCGTCTTGGGACTCAGCATCAGGCGGTGCGCAATGCGGTTGACGTGCGTGTCCACCGCAATGCCCTCCACGATGCCATACCCCACGTTGAGCACGATGTTCGCCGTCTTGCGTCCCACACCCGGCAGCTTCACGAGTTCCTTCATGTCGGCCGGCACCTCGCCGCCATAGTCGGCGACGATCATCTGCGCGGCCTCGACGGCATGCTTGGCTTTGCTCTTGTAGAAGCCGAGTGACTTGATGGTGTCTGCCACGTCAGCCACGCTCGCCCCGGCCATGGCCTCGGGCGTAGGCCACTGGGCAAACAGCCGCGGCGTCACCTTGTTGACCTGCACATCGGTCGTTTGCGCCGAGAGCAGCACCGCGATCAGTAGGCGGAAGGGATTCTCGTGGTCCAAAAAGCACTCGACCGGGCCATAGCGACGGTTGAGACGCTCGCACACCTCAACGGCGCGCTCGCGTTTGGCGGCATTGGTCTCGCGTGGCATAACGACTCCTTGGCTCAACGGCACAATAAACTTATGGGCACAATTGTCCCACGTCCGAGTCGCTTACGCCTCCAAGAATGCGCCGGTCTGACGGCTCCACAGGCTCGCGTACTCGCCACCCGCCTCGACGAGCTGCGCATGCGTGCCGTCCTCGACGATCTCGCCATCGGCCAGCACCACAATGCGGTCGAGCGCCGCCACGGTGGACAGGCGGTGCGCCACCACAATGGAGGTACGTCCACGCATCAGGTTTTCGAGCGCCTCCTGCACCAGCGCCTCGGACTCGCTGTCGAGGGCAGAGGTCGCCTCGTCGAGCACCAGAATCGGCGCGTCGGTTAGGATGGCGCGGGCGATAGCCACGCGCTGCCGCTGGCCGCCCGAGAGCTTGACGCCGCGTTCGCCCACCATGGTGTCAAAGCCACGGGGCAGGCGGTCGATAAACTCGGTCGCATTAGCCAAGCGAGCCGCCTCGCGGATCTGCTCGTCGGTGGCGTTGGGACGACCGTAGGCAATGTTTTCGCGAATGGAGCGGTGGAACAGCAGCGCCTCCTGCGGCACGTAGGCAACCTGACGGCGCAGGCTCTGCTGCGTGCAGCGCGAGACATCCTGACCGTCCACGAGCACGCGGCCGCCCTGAACATCGTCCAGGCGCAGCAGCAGCTTGGTGAGCGTCGTCTTACCCGAGCCCGATTTGCCCACCAGGCCCACGCGCTGGCCCGCCGCCACATGAAGTGTCAGGTCGTCGAACACGCTCTCGCCCACCGCAGCGTCACGGTACGCAAAGCTCAGGTGCTCAAAATCAATCGCGCCCTCGGTCACTTTGAGCTCAGGGGCGCCCGGGTCGTCTGCCACCAAACGTGGCTCGTCCAGCACGCGCGTCATCTCGGCCGCATCGCCCAAAGCGCGGTTGATGCGCTGCATCATGGAACTCACGTAGTTCAGGCGCATGGTGAGGTTATAGGTGTAGGTAAAGATCATGACGAGCGAGCCGGCCGAGATGCCAAACCACGCGTTGCCGCCCGCCACGAACACACTCACCACGGCCATGGTGATGACGATAAGACCCGAGGTCGTAAAGTTGCGCTGCATCATGGCGTGCATCGAGACCGTCTCGGCATCGCGCGCGGCACGATCGGCGGCGTCGAACAGATCGCGTTCAAAGTCCTCGCGCCCGCAAGTCTTGACGGCCAAGATGTTCGTGACCGCGTCGGAGAGTACGCCCGAGAGCTTGTTCTGCGCGGCGGACGTCGCGGCCGAAAGCGACATGATGCGCTTGTACATAAGCCAGACAAACGCGATGTAGACGACCATGATGCACACTAGGATCACGGTAAACGTCGGCACCACCGGGGCGAGTGCGGCCACGGTGCAGATGACCGAGGTGATGGTGGGGATGAGCGAATACACCGTCACGTCCACCAGCCCCGTATAGCCGCTCATAAAACGGCTCGTCTGGCTCACGAGCGATCCGCCAAAGCGGCTGGTATGGAATGTCATGGATTGGTTGGAGAGCGTGTCGAAGCATAGGCGCGCCAGGTGATAGTTGCCCGCAATCTCGAGCTTGTAGACGGTGTAGTCCTGCAGCTTGGAGAGGATCTGACCCACCAGGTTAACGAGTACAAGCGCCAGGATATAGGGGCCGAAGACCTCAAACACCTGGTCACCCGCCACGGGACCGGCTTGAACGCGGTCGACAATGAGGGCCATCACATAGGTATTGGCAAACGTCAGCAAAAAGATGTAGCCCGCCGACGAGAACACCGAGAGAAAGACAATCAGCGGCTGCGTGCGCGTGACACCCCAGAACCGCTGCAGCGTGCGGCGCACGGTGGAGCGGCTGAGCGGGCCGGTGCTTCTCTGAGACATGGGCTTCCTTTCGCGTCTGATAGGGCGGAACGCCATTGTTGCACATTGGAGCACGCTCCAGACAAGTGCGATACGAAAAGCGGTGGGGCATCCGCGTTTGCGCCGGTGCCTCACCATCTTGTTGCAATTAGTCCTCGTCTTCTTGGTCTGTGAGAAGGTCCGCGGGCGTGAGTCCCAAGATCTCATCGGCTTGGTCGGCGTCTTCCAGCGCGTCGATGTCCTTGAGCTTGCGCTCCATAACGTTGGTGCGCGTGGTGATGATGCCCTCGACCGTCTTTCCTGCGGTCTCGATCTGCTGTTGGGCGCGGCGCAGCGCCTTTTGATAGCGCGGCAGCTCGGCCTTGACGGCGGAGAGCACGCGCAGCACGTCATCGGTGCGTTTTTGCAGCCTAAACGTTTGGTAGCTCATCTGCAGACTGTTGAGGATGGCCGCCATGGTGCTGGGGCCGGCAACGTTGACGTGATAGTCGCGGCCCAGGGTCTCGATAAGCCCGGGGCGGCTGACGACCTCGGCGTACAGCCCCTCAAACGGAACGAACATAATGCCAAAGTTGGTGGTCGCGGGCACGCTCAGGTACTTCTCGCAGATGTCCTTTGCCTCGCGCTTCACCATCATATCGAGCGTCTTGCGTGCGGCGGCGACGGCCTCAGCGTCGCCCGACTCCTGTGCGTCGAGCAGATGCTCGTACGCGTCGCCCGGGAATTTGGAGTCGATCGGCAGCAGCACGGGATCGCCCTCGTCCACCGGCAGCTTGACGGCAAACTCAACGCGCTCCGAGGCGTCGGGCTTGGTGGCGACGTTTTCCAGATACTGGTCGGGTGTGAGGATGTCCGCCAGGATTGCACCCAGCTGCACCTCGCCCAAAATGCCGCGCGCTTTTACATTGCCCAGCACACGCTTGAGGTCGCCTACGCCGGTGGCGATAGATTGCATATCGCCTAGGCCCTTGTACACGGCCTCGAGCTGGTCGCTCACCTGCTTAAACGATGCCGACAGGCGGTCGTTGAGCGTGCGAGAGAGCTTCTCGTCAACCGTCGCGCGCATCTGATCGAGCTGCACGTTGTTGTCTTTTCGGATGGCGCCCAGCTGAGCATCGACCGTCTCGCGCACCTTGTCCAGGCGATGCTCGATGCCCTCGCGATTGGCACCGAGCTGTTGGGCCGTCTCGCGGCGCAGGTCATCCATCCGGTCACCAGCTTGCGAAAACTCACGTGCGATGGTCAGGTAACGTTGCTGCTCCACGGCCGCATCTGTCGTCTGCTGCTGCGCGATGGCATTGGCCGTGCGGCGAGTTTCGACCAGCGCGACGTTCAGGACATCGAGCGCGTTGTTGGCCTGCTCGAGTGCCGCCAGCGTTTCCGCGCTACTGTCGCCACGCTCCCGCAACTCGGCACGCAGGCTCTTGAGCTGGAGGGCGCAAGCCACAGCAACCCCCACCGCCACCAAGGCGATCACAACAAGCACAATATCAATAGCAGACATAAACTCCGCCCAACAAACCCAATCGAGCACCAATCAAAACCGCGATCAATCTTACCCCGCCACACACACCGGGCGCCCGGCCCCTTCTTGGGCACCCCTCTCCTCCGCATATTCCATAATGCGGCGCGCCGTTTTCCTGCTCACCTTTGAGTCATCGCCGGCCAAGTATGCGTATACGTTTCCTTTATTCAGGCGCAGAGCACGGCAGAGGCCATAGCGCGTTACACCCGATTCCTCCAATGCTTCCAGCGTTTTATTTCTCATCAGGGCGTTCACCCTTCTATCGGCCGCCGGCTTTTCCTTCACCGCTCTATACGCACGCCAAACGTTGGCATAACGGTTAGGGAGCTCACTTTTGGCGCATAGAGACGCCATGCTACCCGCTTGGCCGTACAAGGATAAAACGTCTCGGTAATCCTGTTCCATCCACGAGCCCTCGGATAAGCCCAGAACGTATTCGGCTTTTCCTTGCGCCAAAGCGAGCAAAAACAGAGGCTCCGCCACGCGCGGCGCATCCGTCGTCGCCCACTCAACCAATTTTCTAAAACTCAGCGACTGCTGTCCGGATAGCTCTCGGCAATAGCCTTTTAAGAATCCCTCAAAGGTCAGATTCAACCGAGCACCTCCGTTCATTTACTATTCTTATTCATCTTCAATAATACTATTCAGTCGCACGATAGGGCCCGTAAGATGCAAGGATTCCACTCGTGGCGATAATCCTTGCATCCAAGAAGACCAATGGCGGCAAACGTCAGCCTTCCCAACCGACCTGGATGGTTGTTATGACGTCGCCTAGGCGCTGGCCGAGGGCTGACAGATGTTGGAGCACCTCGTTGGGCGATGCGCCGTTGAGGATGCACGTGAGGGCATACGACGCCAGAAAGATGACCGCAAGCCCCAGCGGGATGAGCACGATCATCGCCAATGTGCGCAGGCGCTGGCCCACGCGGCGACGACGCGCACGACGCTTGTCGAACGCGAGCTCCTGCGCATATGAATCTTGCTGTACGGAATAAGCCTCTGGTGCCGATTCGCCCGCAGGCGAAACCGCAGGCGTGGCATTTTGCGCAGGGGGCTGGGCTGCCGCCCCTCGCATTTGCATCTCCATGAGTCGTTGCTGCTGACGCAGCATGCGCTCAGCTTGTTGCTGCGGAGTCTCAAGAAACAGATCCATGCTGGCCTCCAAAATCGGAGCATTCGACGCTTACGACCAGCATCCCGCACCGCCATGACCGCGACAACGCAATCGCCGGCAATAGCCACAAAGTTTCTTTTGCTCAAAAGCTGTCGAAAAGCTCAACAACTCCCCTACCAGCACTTTCTCTGAGCTTTTTTCGCCATCAATCTTTTGGACTTCCGCCTTTACGCCAACTGACCAAAATCTAACCAAAAGCTTGACGAAAATTGTGAAGACAGGGACCCCCCACAAAAAGTGCCGCCCCAAAGGGGCGGCACACAAACCAATCTATTAGCCAAAACTCGTTGGCAAGCCCGCGTCGTCAGACCCGCGGCGCATGCCTTTGCCTCGCGCGACTCTGCGAAGCCGTGAGCGAGAGGGAAAGGGATGCGCCGCGGGTCTGACGTCCGGAGCGGTGAAACCAGCAGTTGCCCTGCGCTCCGTGGTCGGTGAGGACAGACTACATGCCCGCGAGACCTCGGGCGGCGGTGGCGCATATAAACGCCAAGGCTAGAATCACGAGCGAGCCCGCGATGTCTGCCAGCACGCCCATTGCACGGCGCTCAAACAACCAGCTCTCAAAGTGCGGGGCAACGTTGCGCCAAACACGCCACAGCAAGATGCCCATACCGATGACGCCCGGGATATTGAGCAGCAAGATCTCGGAGCACAAGAGGCCAATCAGGTTTCCGGCGGCAAAGCCCGCATCGCCCTCGCAGTATTTGCGATAAATCATGTACAGCATGTACGCCACAAACGGCTGCAAGCACGCAGAAATAAACGTGACCACCATCGAGGGCTCCTGCGAAAAGACCTCGGTGAGTTTATCGACACTCGTAGCGTCCTTCGAAGCCAAGAATAAACCGATAACCACAAGGGGCACCACGCCCAAAATTACCTCGACCAGAGTAAACAACTTGGCAGTCAAATCCTCACTAGCCGAATTCAAATGGGGCGCCCACTCAGGATGAGCATGCGCACCGACCTTCTTGTCCTTCTCAGCACGATCGGCCTTTTTACCCTCGGCAACCCGACGACCAGGATCCTTGCGAGTCCCCGCCGCAGCAACCCGAGCCCGAGACTTCTTACCCATAACCAACACCTCACAAGAGGAAACGAATAGCCAACGCTACCCAGTGTACCCTCTAAGCAACGTCACCGCCCCAACCGGCCCCCACAAAAACGTGCCGCCCCATAAGGGGCGGCACACAAACTTCTTATCAGCTTTTCTGTAACGAGCACGCGACGACCCAAAGCGGGCCGGGAGGGCCGGACTACCTTCCCTCAACGCGACCCTGCGAAGCCGTGAGCGAGGAGGGAAGGTAGTCCGGCCCTCCCGGCCCAGCTCACGCTAGCGCCAAGCGCTAGTAGTTCACCACCTGCTCCTCAAAGTACGCCTTGGGGTGGTTACACACCGGGCACACCTCAGGCGCCTCGGCACCAACGTGCAGGTGCCCGCAGTTCAGGCACTTCCACACCTTCACGCCCTCGCGCTCAAACACCTCGCCCGACTCGATGCGCTCGACGAGTTTGTTGTAGCGCTCCTCGTGGGTCTTCTCGACGGCGGCGACGCCACGGAACTTCTCGGCGATCTCGGCAAAGCCCTCCTCCTCGGCGGTCTTGGCGAACTCGTCGTACATCGTGGTCCACTCGTAGTTCTCGCCCGCGGCGGCGTCGCGCAGGTTGTCCAGAGTGCCCGGAACGGCGCCGTCGTGCAGATACTTAAACCACAGCTTGGCGTGCTCGGACTCGTTGCCCGCCGTCTCGGCAAAGATATTCGAAATCTGAACGTAGCCGTCCTTCTTGGCCTTGGAGGCATAGTAGCGATACTTGGTGTGTGCCTGGGACTCACCGGCAAAAGCGGTCTCGAGGTTCTTCTTGGTTTGGGAATTCTCAAAATCCATAGGTGTACTTCCCTTCAACGCATGCCGCCCGTAGGCTTCGAGCGGCCTCGTCTTTAGGATGCCCTCATGCCGAAAATTTAAACCTTACAATCCTGTTCTTCAGATTTGCACGGGCTAGATGCTCAGCCAGCGATCGCCCTCGGCTCGGCAAAAGCCCTCACGCTCCAGGTCGGCTAGAATGCCCACGACAAGCTCGCACTCGACCGGCCCACGACCGGCTGCCGTCTCCATCTCGTTAACGCCCGCCACGGCGTCAGCAAGCGTAATCCCCGCCGGCTGGCCATCACGCGCTGCCAGCAACATGCGCACGATATGCGCGCGCTTTTGGCGACGCGAGCCCTCAAACTTTGATTGACGGCTATAGCCCGCCGAGCGCCTGGACGGATTGGGCAACGTCTTTTTTAGATACGCGCCATAATCTAGCAGCGCGTAATACCACGCGCGCGGCGTGTCGGCATCGTCTTGAGGTGCGGCGAAGGACGCAATTTCGTCCGCCGCCGCACCGGGGGCCGCCGGACAGGCGGCTTGAATCAGCGGCACCAGCTCGCGATCGGGAACGGCCGGCACATCGGGAAAGAAATGATGCAAAAAGACCGTGCGCACGTTGGTCTCCAGATACACGCCTGGAAGATCGAATGCAAACGAACGGATGCCCTGCGCTGTTGCCGGGCCAATGCCGGGCAGCGTGACCAGATCGTGCGTCTCGCGCGGAAACTCCCCGTCCCAGTCCTTCACAACGCACTGTGCAGCCCTGTGAAGCGCCAGGGCGCGGCGATTGTAGCCCATCCCCTGCCACGCATCCAAAACATCGGAAGGGGCGGCCTGAGCGAGTGCCTGGACAGTCGGAAAGCGATCGAGCCACGCCGGCATGCGCGTCTCCACGCGCGGCACCTGCGTCTGCTGCAGCATGACCTCGGAAAGCCAGATGATATACGGGTCGCGCGTGCGGCGCCACGGAAGGTCGCGATAACGCAGGACCCCTTCCGAACGAATCATCGAACGAAAGGGGTCCTGAATCATGACAATGCTCCTTATGCGGCGCTATTCCTCCCGGCAAGCATACGCGCAAGCGGCGTACTCGGGAAACGCATCGCGGTCGGCGAACTTGGGATCGACAGCCGGAAACTGGCGATGGGCGACGATATCGCCGAGCGAAACGGAATCGAGATAGTCGCGCATCAGCGCCTGGGCTCCGGCCCACAGGGGATGATAGCAGCACGTGCCCATGCGCGCACAGTCGCCATCGGGCGCGGTGCAATCGTTCATAACCATGGGGCCCTGAACGGCCTCTACGACCTGACGGATCGTGACATCGTCGGGGCTCACCTTAAGGCGCATGCCGCCATGAACACCACGCAGGCTCTCCACAATGCCGGCCTGAACCAAGCCGTGCTGAATCGAACGGGCAAACGAATACGGAACATTGACCTCTTCGGCAGCAGTGCGAACGGAAAGCAACCGCTCCGGCTCCTCGGCAAGCATCGCAAGCATGCGAAGGGCATAATCAGTCTTCCTCGATATGTCCATGTTTCCCCTTTCAAGGAATACGAACAGCTCGAACGAGCTCCGGGGCCGAGCTTGTGTCGAGACGCCAAATGACCGCCAGGACATCCAAATGGTAAATCGGATATCCACTGAGTGCCGCGCTTGGAGCGAAATGCATCAGATGCGGCGCACAGTGCAATTTAGTATAACCTAACCCCCTGTCTCGTAGAACAGGTGTTGCGCAACAAAGCTGTTGTTCAGACAGATATACTTATTAGATTTTACTTGCGTTCCCGAAGGCGCGGGGATTCTGGGCGAAGATGCACCAGGGCGATCGTTCTATCGAAACAAAGTGCATCAAACGCAAAAAGCCACGTCCGAAGACGTGGCTTTAATTGCGTTGGCGGGAAGTACGGGGCTCGAACCCGCGACCTCCGACGTGACAGGCCGGCGCTCTAACCAAACTGAGCTAACTCCCCAGGCAGGCGTTCGCGTTTGTTTCCGCTCGCGTGCGCTGCGGGGATTAGTATACACAGAAGTCTGTCCGGCGCGCAACAACTTTTTTGAAAAAATTTTTCGGGGCCATCCGGGAGGGTCTCCGGGGCTGAGGGCGGGGGTTAAGTTTGCTGCTCTACAGTCCTGCGCAAGACGGAAAGCACATTAAGTGCTTTCCTTTGCGTGCGGAACTCGCGACAAACTTAACCCCCGCCCTCAGCCCCGGAGACCCTCCCTGCCGTCACATTATTCAACCAGTTTTGCGGGCGTGCTCCGCTGCGCGGCTAGCCCGCGTGCTCCTCGGCGGGGTTGGTCTGATGGATCTTGCTGAAGCTCCGCCTTTGGCTCAAATGGAAACGGGGGACGCATCTGCATCCCCCGTTTTTGTTGCGGTTAGTCTAGGTCAATAAACTTGGTGCTTATGATCTTGCCGTCTTTGACGAGCATTCTGGCCATGGTGGGGCCTCGGGTGCCTCTGGGGTAGCTGGCGCTACCCGGGTTGAGGACTAAGCAGCGGCCCACTTGGGCTTCTTTGGTTACGTGGGTGTGGCCGTTGATGGCTACGTCCACGGATCCCACCGGAAGGTCTTCGCGGTAGTGGGCTACGGCGAATTTGAGGCCTTCGTAGGTAAAGAGCGCAAGACGGTCTACATCGGGGCCGTAGTCGCGGTAGTAATCGTTGTTGCCCAGTACAGCCCGCACGGGGGCGATGGTACATAGGTGCTCGTAGTCCATCTCTGACGTGAGGTCGCCGGCGTGGATGATTAGGTCTGCGCCCTCAAGCTCATCCAGGAGCGCAGGCGAAAGATAGCCGTGGGTGTCCGAGATGATGTCGATGCGCTTGGCGCTTGCACTGTTCATGGGATCCCTTCCGCAAAAAACGATTCGGCAGATACATACAAAAAAGGCCCCACGGCTCCGCAGACGATGGGTCTACAGGGCTGCGGGGCCAGTGTGCTAGAGACTCAGGGCCTTCTTGAGCGGCACGACGCGGCGGCGCGAAACCGGCACGCGTTCGTCGACGCCCGTAATGCCCAGCTGGATGGCGCCCGAGGGCACCGTCTCGACGTCCGTGACGCACGCCAAGTTGACGATATAGCGGCGGTGAACACGGAAGAAGCCGAAGTCGCAGAGCTTGGCCTCGAACTGTGCCAGCGAGGTCGTGGACAAAAAGCGGTCATCGACCGTATAAATACAGGAGTAATCGTCCTTGGCCATAATAAAGCGAATGTCGTCCACGGGGATGAGGACCTTGCGGCCGCCCTTTTCCACCGGGATGCGCTCGATGGTCACCTTGCTGTCCGTGACAGGCTTGGCGCGTTGCATAACCTTATCGATCGCTCGATCCAGGCGAGCCTCCTCGACCGGCTTCATCAGATAGTCGACGGCATCCACATCAAACGCCTCGACCGCATGATCGCTGTACGCGGTTACGAATACGATCGCCGGCGGATTCTTGAGCTTATGCAGTGCCTCGGCAAGTTGCAGACCCGAAGCGCCAGGCATCGAGATATCGAGGAACACAACATCGACGCGGCTCTCCATAAGCATCTCGATAGCGGAGCGAACGCTCGACGCTTCTGTGATCGTGCCGATCTTGCCCGTCTGCTCGAGCAAGAAGCGAAGTTCCGAACGGGCCGGGGCCTCATCATCCACAATCATCGCACGCAGCATAGGGATAAAACCTTTCGTCAACTAACTACGTCGGGCATCCGCCAACTAGCGTTAAACCCGTAACCTATCATTTTACTCTTGAATATCGAAGATGCTCTCCGACAAATCGAGATGCAGGAGCACTTTAGCGCCCTTGCCCGGGGCCGATTCGACGCGTGTATAAGAGTGCGGTCCATAAAAGCGATGGATGCGCTCCGAAATATTGTGCATGGCCACACCGGCGCCGCCGCCCTGCGGGGAGCTGGCGTCGGGACGGGCGGAGCGTTCGTCAAACAGTCTGGCAGCGGTGCCTTCGTCCATGCCCACGCCGTTATCGGCGACCACAATCAAAATCGCATCTTCGCCATCCCTGTGGACCGACACGTCGATCCTCAGTGCATCGTCGTCGCCCATACCATGGCGCACGGCATTCTCGACGATTGGCTGGATCACAAATGCCGGCACCAGCGTGTCCTCGACGTCCTCGGACACGTCGAAGGTCGCCAGCACGCGATCCTCGCCAAAGCGCGCCTTCTCAAACGTCAGGTAGCGCTTGGTCTGCGCGACCTCGCGCGACACGGGAATGAGCGAGCCCGAATTGTCGAGTGTGGCGCGATAGAACGAGGAGAACTCGCGCAGCAGCTCGCGGGCGCGCAGCGGATCGGTACGCGTAAACGACGCGATGGTGTTGAGCGTGTTGAACAGAAAATGCGGGTTGATCTGCGCCTGCAGGGCACGCACCTCGGCACGGGCCGTGAGCTCCTTTTGCACCTCGAGCTCGTGGATGGCGAGCTGCGTGGACAGGATCTCGGCAAAACCCGAGGCAAGCGCGTACTGAGTGCGGTCGACGGCACGCGGGGTCTTGTAGTAGAACTTGAGCGTGCCGACGGTGCGGTCGCCCACCTTGATAGGAGCGATGATACCGGCAGGAACATGGTTGTGCGAGCCATCCGAGCCCACCACGTCCACCACACGGTTGAACGACTGGACGATACCGTGCTCGATGACGTAGCGCGTGGCAAGTGTGTGGATGGGCGAATCGGGCAGCAGCTTTTCCTCAAACTCGCCCGCGCAGGCCAGCACGTTGCTCTCGTCGGTGATGGCAACCGTCATGGCACGCGTCTCGGGCAAAATGCGCTGGCACACCAGACGCGCCGACTCCTGCGTCAGACCGCCTTTGATGTCCTCGAGCATGGCAGAGGCCACCGAGAGCGTCTCTTCGGTGTACTGCGAACGCACCGAATCGGGATTGAGCGTCAAATAGATAAAAATGCACAGAAAGATGCACAGCAGTGCGCAGGCGACCACGGTCGCGATCGGCTCAATTCCAGTCGCCAGGGCAAAAATAAAGTACACCAGCACGCAAATGGCGCAGACAACGGCGATCACGCGAAAGATTGATATTGAGTTATCGCGCTGGGCGCGGCGATCGATCATTCAGTCCCCTCCAGGATGCTGGTCAGTTGTGCGTCGCGCCAGAGCCCGTCCATGATCTTGGGCCAAAAGCTCTGGAAACGCAGGTAGCTTGCGGCGTTTTGACGCGCGTAGGTCTTGGCCTCGTCAATACCGTGCCGCCAAATGCGCAGGTACCCCTCGTGCTCGCGGGTAAACATGCTGCGAACCATGGCGGTCTTGCGCACACGGTCGTCGAGCTCGCGCGAAATCCACGGGCCCGGATAGGGCATGAGCGACGCGGCCGTGACGGGAACGAGCTCCTGCTGGTGCGCGGCAAATGTCAGCTTGGCACGCTCGTAGTACCAACGGTACACATCCTGCATAAAGCGCGGCGAGCGCTTCTCGGACTCGGGCGGCAGGTGACGAACGACCCACTCGTTGTCAAACCACACGTCGTAGCCAAACATGCGCATATTAAAGAGGTAATCTAGGTCCTCGCCTCGGGTGATAAACGGGTCAAACGCCACACGGGTAAAGGCGCGGGCATGAAGCGCCACAAGGCCGCCGCACACGTAGTTTGAACGCGAAATACGGGTGCCCGAGAGCGCCTTTTTCATCCAGCGATTAAACTCGATGCGTTTGGTCCACCAACGATGGCAAATGCCCACCTTGTCTGTGGGCGCCAACGGCGATCCGTCTCGATCGTAAAAGTAACCGCTCTTAACCAAAATCGGCAGGCCTTGACGCGTCTGCTGGCCCAGTGCATAGGTCGCGCGCTTCATAAAGTCGGCATCGATAACGGTCTCGTCGTCATCCAAAAAGACAACGGCATCGTGGCCGAGCACCGCAGCGCAGGCAAGCCCCATATTGCGAATGGCGCCGTATCCGCGCAGGCTCACGCACTCGCCCGAACCCTTGGGAGCAATCTGCGCCACACGGTCGGCGATACGCGATGCCTGGGTGTTGGTAACCACGGTGACCTTGAGCGTAGGGTGCGCATCGACGATTTCGTGGACGCGCTTCGACACATCAGCCGTGACCGAGATGGGGCAGACCACCAAAAGGATAATCCTCGGAATGTCGCGCACCTGCTCGAGCGAGGCCAGGCAGCGGTCGAGCTCGGGATTGGTGGCGTTGAGCTTCGTCGAGTGGTCATAGACGCCGGGAGCGTTTGCATGGGCCTCGTCGTCTGCCCAATATGTTGGAATCACAACCGTGGCGTTCATGCCTTCCCTCCCTGCAACACAAAAACGGGGCGCCGCCAAACACAGGCGACGCCCCGCGACCTAGCTGATTCCATCATACCCACTTGGGCAAATCATTGCTCGCAAGTCGCAATGTTTATTGCGGATAACCCCAAAAGAGTACCGCGGACAGGCCCAATAGCCGCTCGCTCCTATGCGGTCTGCTCTGCCGCCTGAGTCATGCGGGACAGGCGAACCAGCAGCATAAAGCCAACGATCAGCAGCACACCAATGGAAAGGACGCCCAGCGACGGGTTGCCGGTCAGCGAGGTGACGACCGACACCAGGAAAGTGCCCATGACGCTTGCATAACGACCAAAGATGTCAAAGAAGCCGTAGTACTCGTTGGACTTTTCCTTGGGGATAATGCGGCCAAAGTAGCTACGGCTGAGCGCTTGCACGCCGCCCTGGAACAGGCCGACCATAATGGCAAGCACCCAGAATTCGAAGGCGGTCTTTAGGAAGAATGCGGCGAACAGCACAATGCCCATGTAGGCGGCGACGGCCACCAGGATCATGTTGAGCGTGCCCACGCGTCCGGCGAGCTTGCCGTAGATGATGGCAGACGGAAAGGCCACAAACTGCGTAACGAGCAGCGCCAGCACCAGCTGGGTCGAGTCGATGCCTAAAGCCGAGCCGTAGCTGGTAGCCATGGAAATGACCGTGTGGACGCCATCGATATAGAAGAAGAACGCGATCATGTAGACCAGCACGGTCTTGTTGTGGGCGATCTCGCGCATGGTGTGTCCGACCTCGGAGAACACACCGCCCACGATGTGGCCGATGGTGTCCTCGGGACCGCGCTCGCGACCGTACTGTTGCTTATAGGTGCGAATGAGCGGCAGGGTAAAGATGAGCCACCAGGCACCAGTGATGATAAACGACAGACGCGTTGCCAGCATGGTGGGGACGCCAAGAGCGGGGCCACCCATGATGAGCGCCAGGCAGATGATGAACGGCACGGTGGAACCGATGTAGCCCCAGGCATAGCCCGAACTGGACACGGCGTCCATGCGCTCGTCGGTGGTAATGTCGGGCAGCATGGCGTCGTAGAACGTCATAGAAGAGTTAAGGCCGATGGTGCACAGCACGTACACGGTCAAAAATGCCATGGCGGACATTGGGATAGCCTGCGCCAGGCAAAGAACCAGGCCCGTAAGGAAGAAGCCCAAGAAGAACTTAATCTTGTTGCCGGCGTAATCGGCAAGCGCGCCCAGAATGGGCATGAGCATGGCAATGACCAGCGAGGCGATCGTCTGAGCGTTGCCCCAAGCGACCACCAGGTCTGCCGAGGAAGCACCAGTATTGATGGCGTTAAAGTAGATGGGCACCACCGAGGTATTGAGCAACACGAGGGCCGAATTGCCCACATCGTACATAACCCAGTTACGCTCGAGCTTGGTGTATTTCATGGACAGGGCCCCTTCGTATTCGCCCGATATGCAGTTAGTTCATCGTACCCCAATTGCACAGAAGCGCTGGTAAGGATTCGGCAAAGGGGCGGGAGCGGTCATACGGACACGCAGGGCGAAACACCATCCCATCAAGGCAGTTGCGGTGAAATAGTTCCTGTTTAGCCCTCCGGGGCTTCATTCAGGAACTATTCCACCGCAACTTATTGAAACGGTTTGTTATTCCTCGCGGTCGAACTCCTCGTCGGCGTCGAGTACGCGGCCGCTATAGTTGATATGGCCGGTCACGGCATCCATGTCACCGGTCTCGATAAAGCGGGCAACGGTGAGCTCGTAATCGGTCAGCGCGCGCTCAAAGACCTCGGGGAAGCTCTCGGTCGAGACCTCATCGGTAAAGGGGTTCTTCCATGTCAGGTGGCCCAGGTTACCGGTGCGCTCGGGCAGCTCCGTCGTCACGCGATGAGCAAGGCCGTCGAGCAGCGAGTAGTCATGCACCAAGCCCTCAACCAGGGCAATCGCGCGCGTCTTTACCGAGCCGGCCGGCTCAATGGTGCGATAGAGCATCTGCATGTCCGAGACGGCGCCGGCGTACTCCCCCGCCGGGATGTCGATACCGTACACGCGCCCGGCGATGTAGCTCATCAGCACGCCGGCCACACGGTTGATGCGGTCGGTGGTGACGATCTCGCCCGCCGGCGGATAATCCTCGACCGTGGCACCGTCGCGCTTGAGCTGTAGCATCAGCACGTCCAGATCGCTTTCGAGCACGGCGTGAACTTGGCTGCCCGAAGCCTCGAGCTCGGGATCGGAATCTACAATGCCAAACTGCTGCTCGTAGACAAAGGGGTGGGCATTGCGGTCGAGTACATAGTGAGACAGCAGGCCCAGCGCAAAGGCGCGGCCCAGATTGGCATCGCGCGGCTGCAGGTGCGACACGCCGTCGCGCAGGCACGAGAACTGGCGCGACATGCGCGAGCGGTGCATGACCTGAGCAAGCGACATACAGTCGGAAATGCGCGGCGTGAGCATGTGGAAGAAAAACGGGTCGGGACCTTGGTTTCCCAGGATAAAGGCGATGCGCTCCTCGTCGGACGTAATAACGCCCTGCGGAAGACGGTCGATGCTTTCCTCGCCAAACAGATGATGCGTAATGAGCGCGGGCATAATGATCCTTTCGATTTCATTCGATGTCACCCATTATGCCCACCGCACGGTCATGCCAAACCTGCGGCGGTAAACGATGATATGCAGACTGCCTACGCAAGCCCCAAGTGCGCCTTGACCTCGGCTGCGCGACGACGGGACACAGGCACCGTCGAGGTTACGCGATCGAGCCTGAGCTCCATAAGACCCGTGGAACCGATCTCGACATTATGCACGTCTTCCAAATTGACCAGATAGCTGCGGTGGACACGGATAAAGCCCTCGGAGGCCAGGCGCCGCTCGAGCGAGGAAATCGACTCATTGATCAGGTATGTTCCCTCGGCGCAGATGGCGTTGCAAAAATCGGCGCGCGCCTCAAAGTAGCAGACGTCTGCGGCGGGAATGAACACCTTTTTGCCCCCGCGGTCCACCGTCAGACGCAAAGGCTGGCGCGGAGCGTGGATAACACGACGGACACCCAAGGCTGCCTCGATCTTGTCGAGTGCCTTTGACAGGCGTGCGTCCTCGACCGGCTTGACGACATAATCGACGGCATCGAGGTTATAGGCATCAGCCGCATACTCGGCAAATGCCGTCACAAACACAACCACCGGCGGCGTCTTTAGGTTCTGCAGCGTCTCGGCAAGCTCAATTCCCGAGCGACCGGGCATGGTAATGTCTAAAATCAGCACGTCGGGCTTGTTCGACAGAATCGACTCCACGGCTTCGGTGACATTGCCCGCCTCGGCAATCTGACCCACACGCGTATCCTTTTCCAACAGATAGCGTAGCTCAGCCCTAATGGGAGGCTCGTCATCAACCACCAAGATGTTCCAGCCTTCGGACATATGTGCTTCCCTCTTTTTCTCTCAATCCAACCGCGTGCTACGCCGTCAACGGCGCAGGCTCATGCGGCTCGCCGTTCAGCTCGACGATGACCTGCGTTCCCACGCCCTCCTGGGACTTCACGCGCATGCCGGAATCTTCTCCGTAAAAGAAATGGATGCGCTGAAGCACGTTGAAGAGCGCCAGGCCGCAACCTCGCTTGACGGAGCCGTCGGCGGTAATGCTCTCGGGCTCCTCTCGGCGATGTTTCTCAAACAGATGCGCGCAGACCTCTTCGCTCATACCGATGCCGTCGTCCTCGACGATGATCTCCAAACCGTCATCTGTCTCGAAAGCCCTAACATGAATAGAAAGCGGCTCGGTCTCGCGCTGCGCGTGCTTGATGCAGTTTTCGAGCAACGGCTGCAAGATAAACGGCGGCACCATGCAATCGCGCACCTCAAAGTCGATATCGACCGAGACGCGCAGACGACCGTCGCCATAACGAGCCTGCATAAGATTGATATAGCGAGTGCCCTGTTCCACCTCGTGCTCGAGTGTGGTGAGCGTATCGGAATCAGAAAGCGTCTGACGGTAGTAATTGGAAAAGTCGATGAGCAGCGACCTGGCCTTGTCCGGCTCGGTACGTACGAGCGACACGATGGTGCTGATGGTATTGAATAGAAAATGAGGATCGACCTGCGATTGCAAGGCGCGCAGCTCCACGCGGGCCGTAAGCTCGTCCTGGCGCTCGAGCTCAAAGCTCGCAAGCTGCGTGGAAATGAGGTCGGCAAAGCCCGAGGTAAGCGCCGTCTGGCGCATATCGATGCTGCTCAGACGGGGATAATACAGCTCGAGCGTGCCCACGCAATGCCCGCGCACGGTAAGCGGTGCGACAATACCGGCGCGCAGGCGCGGAAAGTAGCCACCCGTCTCGGTCGAGGCATCGCGCGAGAACACGCTTTGCTCACCGCTGTTGATTACGTTGAGCGTAGTCCGCAGTACCACCGGGGTGCCCGCGGGGCATTTTGCCGAGTCCTCGCCCCAGCTTGCCAACACCTGCTTGCCGTCGGTAAAGCAGATGGCAGAAGCGATGGTCTCGGACAGGATGATTTTAGAGGCACCCAGGGCCGCTTCGGGCGTAAGACCGCGCGACGTATAGGCGAATATTTTTGATGCGATGGCGAGCGTACGGTCGGTTGCGCTCGATGTGAGGTCGTCGGGGACCACAAAGACATACGAGAAGAAGAAGCACAGCATGACCAGGCCGGCAATGACGACAACGCCTGGAACGGGATTGGGGTTATCGGTTAAATCCCAGATAAGCAGCAAGATAAGCGCCGGAACGACGACACCAAGTAGGATGGCCTGAACCACATGCTGGGCCGTACGAAAGACCTTAGTAGAGTTGTAACTCTTGCCCAGAATCAGCCTATTGAGATCCACCGTCATCCCCTTCTTACTGACGCACCCCATAGCAATAAAGAGGGCCGCAAGCGACCCTCTCCATTGCATTATGCAATCAAAAACTGTGTTTTACATCCAGCCATCGACAAACGGTATCTTAGGCGCTGTATTTGTTGGCCTCGCCAAAGGTGCCAGCCTCGACGATCCAGCCGTCCTTCATGATGACGTCCATGTTGTCGGTGTTGAGCACGTGGATGTCGGCGGCGACGTCACCGTTGACGACCAGCAGGTCGGCGCACTTACCGGCCTCGATGGAACCGGTCTCGTCCTCGATGTGGCACATCTTGGCACCGTTGAGGGTGGCGCAGGTGATGGTCTCGACCGGGGTGAAACCGATCTTGTCGACGAACTCGTACATCTCCTCGATGGAGCAGGTGCCGTACGGGGTGACGAAGGAGAAGGAGTCGGAGCCGATCGTCATGACGACGCCGCGCTTCTTGGCCTCGCGCAGGCAGTCGTAGTTGCGCTGCAGCTCCTTCTCGACCAGGGTGCCCTCGTACTTGTCGTGCAGCTCGGGGACGTAGACGGGCGGATAGGTGGCGTACCAGGTGGGCAGGAAGGCGATCGTCGGGGTAAAGAAGGTGCCCTGCTCGGCCATGAGGTCCATGGTGCGCTCATCAATATCGAAGCCGTGAATCAGCTGCTCGCAGCCAAAGCGGACGGAATCGTAGGCAGCGGCGTGGTTGTTGTAGCAGTGGCTCCACACGGGGATACCGACCATCTTGGCCTCTTCGACCACGGCCTGGATCTCCTCGGAGCAGTAGTGCTGGTCGCGGCCGGAGTCCCAGCGCCAGATGCCGCCGCCGGTAGCCCAGATCTTGATGGCATCGGGGTTCTCGCGCAGGCGACGACGGACGGCCTTGCGCAGATCCCAAGGACCGTCGACCTGGTCGCCCCAGGGGTGAGATTCCTTGTTGAGTTCCTGGGTGCAGTGGTGGGAGTCACCGTGACCGGCAACGCGGCAGAAGCCCAGGCCGGTGGCCAGAACGCGCGGGCCCTTAAAGACGCCCTTGTCGATGCAGTCGCGGATCTGGATACCAAAGCGGCCGATCTCGCAGACGGTGGTGAGGCCGTGGGTGAGGCAGTCGTAGGCCTGCTTGACGGCGACGGCCTGCTTCTCGAGGAGCGGCTGCATAACCCAATCGGTGTCATCGTCGGTCAGGTTGCCCGAGAAGTGCAGATGGGTGTCGATCAAGCCGGGAAGGACGGTCTTGCCGGCGGCGTCGATAACCTCAACGCCCTCGGAAAGGTCCTGCATAACACCGGCGTACTCGATCTTGCCGTTGTCGTCGACGAGAACGAGGGAGTTCTCGACCGGCTCGGCACCGGTACCGTCGATGAGCTTGCCGCCAACGATTGCATACTTAGTGGACATGGTTCCTCCTTATGGATCCATATAGTGGGCGAGGCCATGTTGGGTTAAGGCCTCACAAAGCTACCCAAGTGGTGCCGGGTTCGGTGCGCGGAAGAGAGGGGTCCGCGCACCCGATCCGCCCCGGCTAGGCGTTATTTTTTGCGGGAATTGGTGAAGGCCATGAGGGCCAGGCCAACGGCCAGCCAGCCGATCACGATGCTCCACTCCACCATGTTGAGGGAGGCGGGAGAGAACGGGACCACGAGCAGGCCGATGATGACGGCGCAGGCAGCGACAGCGAGGCTGATGCCAAACTTGCCGCCGGGCACCTCGTAGGGACGAGGCAGGTCGGGCTCGGTGAAGCGCATGCGCAGGCAGGCAAGAGCGACCATGCCGCAAGAGAAGATGAAGGCGAGAGCCGACACGTTGGTCAGAGGGATGAGCATGTTCTTGCCCAGGAACGGACCGACGACGGTGATGACGCCCAGAACGACGCAGGCAAGCTTGGGAGCGCCGGAGCTGGGATCGACCTCGGCGAACTTCTCGGGCAGCTGGCCCTTGCGGCCCATGGCGAGCATAATGCGGCTCGTGGCGCCGTAGAAGGAGTTCATCGGGCCCATGGGTCCAAGCGTGGCGATGACGAGCATGGCCAGGTACAGGAGCATGTTGATGCCCTTGAGGCAGGCAAGCGCGGGAACCGGGCTCTTAACAAACTCATGCCAGTCGAGGATGGTGCCGAACGAGTAGATGCAGACCATGTAGAAGCCGCCGGCGGCCAGCAGGGCCAGGGAGATGATCTTGCCGAACTTGTTCCAGTTGAGGCCCTCGGCTGCTTCCTCGGCCTGCTGAGGAATGGTGTCGAAACCGGCATAGAAGAACGGGGTCAGAACCAGGACCGACACGATGCCGGCGAACAGGCTAGTGCCCTCGGTGGCGGCCTTGCCGCCGCCAGCACCGGCGACCTGGGAGAACACGGGCATGGCGTTGTCCGGCGAGCCGGTGAACAGCGAGACGCCCATGGCGAGCAGCATGCCGCAGAGCAGGGCCTTGGTCAGGAAGGCTTGGAGCTTGGCGGCCGAGCTGGCACCGCGGAAATTGAGGAAGATGACGTAGGCTGCAAAGCCGAGCGCGATCAGCGTCGGGAACAGGTAAACGTCGGCGCCCAGGATGGTGTAGAGCTTGACAGCGCGCAGCCACTCAAGACCGGGCAGGCTACCGAACATCTCGGACACGAGGGTCGAGATGGCAATGGCCTCCCACGGGCACAGGATGCCGTTGCCCAGGGCCAGGAGCCAACCGGTGATGTAGCTCAGCGTACGGCCAAAGCTACGATCGACATACTCGACGATGCCGCCCGAGATTGGGATAGCAGCCGTGAGCTCACCGAAAACAGCTCCGACGGGCACGAGGAAGATTGCACCCAAGAGGAATGCGATCATAGCGGGAACGGGACCGCCGCCCACGACCATCCAGTCGCCGACCTGCAGAACCCAACCGGTACCGATGATGGCACCGAAACCGATGGTGAAGAAGTTCCAGAGCGAAAGCGTTTTCTTCATGCCGCCGTTATCCTCAACTGCAACTTCTGCGTTCTTGTCCGCCATTGTTCCCCTCCTTTCCTATTTGACGCCCCTTGACGTCACCCCTTGCGCGGTCCGTTTTGCCGCGCGCTTTTATTTCGTGGCTTTAAGATACGGCCTTGGCACAGCAACGCCGCTTGTGACTCGACCGATGGCAGAACTACAAAACGAGCGGCACCGTTATTGGGACGAACGGCGAGGGGCGCCACTCGGTGCGAGCGCCCGTTTTGATGGCGCGATTCGATTGCTCGCGGAAGGTGTCGCTTTATGGCGCCAAGCCCACCCTGTTCGTGCCGTTTATCGAACTTTTGTCGCACGTGCTCATTTGCTGCACGTCTTTTTTGTAGGATGAACGGGTTATATATGAGACGAGGCGGTACAAATGGCATATGAATACAATGACGGCGAACGGCAGCGAAACGTTCGCCTTGCCGGGCGTACCACGCCAACATCCAGGAGTGTTTCTGACAACGACGGGCCGCAGAACCCGCAGCGTCCGCAGAATCGCCCCTCGTCGTCTATGCCGCAGAATGCCAACACGCGCCAGACGGATCGCCCATACTCGGGCACCTGTCAACGCCGGGCCGAAGTGCCTCGGCGGCAGAAAAACGATCGGCGAAAGTCTGACGATCACATCAGCCGTTTCTTTTCGAAGCCCCGCGGCGGACGCGGCGCAAAGCAGCCACGGCCGATGGGACGTGCAAGGGCCGCCAATCCGCAGATTCATCGTCTCCGTCTTGCCCTGTGCTCCATCATGGCATGTCTGGCCTTTGTGTATCTGGGGTCGTGTGCCTCGCATGGCTCTGCCGGTCTAGAGCCCACCGCCGAGGAAAGCTCCTCAAAGCCCCGGTCGCACTCGGCTACTCGTTTGCTTTTTCGACCCCGCGTTCGCAGTGGAGTGCCGGCACCATGCCGCATATCTACCAGATTGACCCCGCATGGTCGGAGCTGCCCTACGCCGGCGGCACCATCCGCCAAAACGGCTGCGGACCCACCTGCCTCACCATGGTCTACATCTTTAAAACGGGACGCACCGATATGACACCGGCAGATATGTGCGCCCTTTCCGAGGCGGGCAACTATGCCCCCACCGGTGCCACCGAGTGGTCATTTATGACGAGCGGCGCATGGCAGCTGGGGCTTAACGGGACGCAGCTCTACAACGATCGAGACTCGATGGCCCAGGCCTTGCGCTCAGGTGCCCCCGTAATCGCCGCCGTGCGTCCCGGCACGTTTACCAACGTGGGTCATTACATCGTGCTCTACGGCATTGACGACGCCGACCAGATCGGTGTCTACGATCCCAATTCGCCCAGCCGTAGCGCCCGCCGCTGGGGCGTCGTAGAAGTCCTCAACGAAATCGAAGCCATGTGGGCCTACTACTAGTCATTGGGGACAGACTTAAATGAGTGGTCGTTGGCTGCCCGGAACTGCTGGCACGGAAAATGCATCCCGCTTTGAAGTTCGATAGCGGGATGCACTTTCCGCGCACGGCCTGTTTGGGAAGCTACGTTCCACTTTCCGGCAACATTCCGGGATGCATTTTCCGGTTGAGGCCCTCAAGGGAAACCATGTCCCATGTTGGACGCTCAATTTGGGATGCGCTTTCCGCAGTTGATTGATGCGGGCTTTAAGGACTGTTCCAAGCTGCCGGCAGAAAAGGAACGTCCCCAAGTGCCGGGTTTCCGCAGTCATTGGGGACAGACTTAAATGACTAGTCGTTTAGGAACGTCCCCAATGACTACCCACAGAATGAGGGTCTCATCGGGGACTAGGTAAATAGCAAAAGCCCCCGCGGCCGAAACGGGCCGCGGGGGCAGCAGGCTTGCAAGGGTTAACTCAAGTCCTCGCCATTTGATGCAATGACCTTTTGATACCAGCAGAAGCTGTCCTTTCGGTAGCGATCGAACGTGCCTTTGCCCGTATCATCGGCATCGACATAAACAAAGCCATAGCGCTTCTTCATCTGCCCCGTCGAGGCCGATACCAGATCGATACAGCCCCACGGCGTGTATCCCATCAGGTCAACACCGTCCTCGACAATTGCATCGCGTAGCGCAAGAATATGCCTGCGCAGGTAATCAATATGATACGCATCGTGGACTTTGCCGTCTTCCAGCGCATCGAGTCCGCCCACACCGTTCTCAGCGATAAAGAGCGGAAGATGGTAACGATCGTGGTAGCCGGCAAGCGTCACGCGCAAACCCAGCGCATCGATCTGCCATTTCCAGGCAGTCTCTTTATCCTTGAGGTACGGATTGCGCAGCGTCGGGAACACGTTGCCCTCCGCCTTCTCAGCGATCACCTGGTCATCGGCGCACACCAAGCGCGAGCAATAGTACGAGAACGAGATGAAGTCGACGGTATGCTCGGCCAGACACTCCGTATCGCCCGGCTCAAAGGGCACGTAAACACCCTCTTTCTCGAGCGCACGCAGCTTCCAAGTAGGATAGGCGCCCGCAGCCATCACGTCAGTGTAGAAGTAGCGGCCGCGGTCCTCCTCATACGCAAGCCATACGTCCTCGGGCGCACAACGGTACGGATAGGTCGCACCGGCAGCGATCATGCAACCCACCTTGTTTGCGGGATCGATCTTGTGCAGGATCTCGACGGCGCGAGCGCTCGCCATAAACATATGGTGCGAGAACGCCGCGGTCACGGCTGCACGGTCACGCTCATCCTCGAGCGTGACGCCCGCGTTGAGATAGGACAGCGCCACGCTGTTGATCTCGTTGAAGGTGAGCCAATAACGCACGAGGCCCTGGTACGCACGTCCGACGGTCTCGACGTAGTGCGCATACCGCTCGATCATCTCTCGGCTTTGCCATCCACCATAGTGCTCGACCAGAGCCAACGGATAGTCGTAGTGCGACAGCGTCACGAGCGGCTCGATTCCGTGCTCGCGCAGCGCCTCGAATACCTGACGGTAAAACTCCAAGCCCTCACTGTTGGGCTCGGCCTCCATCCCTGTGGGAAAAATACGGCTCCAACAAATTGAAAGACGCAGGCACTTAAAGCCCATCTCGGCAAAGAGCTCGACGTCCTCGCGCCAATGATGGAAGAAGTCGTTGCCCCAACGGCATGGATACAGCCTGTCCGGATCATCCACGGGCTTTTGCCTGCCAACCATCACATCCCAGCGGTCGGGACCCTGTGGAATCAGGTCGGAGTGCGACATACCGCGGCCGCCCTCGTTCCAGCCCCCTTCGGCCTGGTTGGCAGCGAGCGCGCCGCCCCACAAAAAGCCCTCGGGCATACCGGCAGCAGACGTTCTGTCAAAGTAACCCATGCTACTCAGTATCCTTGGCAGAAGCTGCCGCGGCGTTCTCCTGCTCCTGTGCCAGGAGCTGGTTGTCGTACACCTTAAAGAACGGGTACCAGACCACAGCCATGACCACGATCAAAACGATCGTAAATACCCAGATGCGCGGGTCGAGGCACTGGATAAAGCCCTGAACGAAGATGGGGAACGTGCCGCTCACCAAGATGTAGAAGTTAGAGACAAGACCCAGTGAGATTGCACCCCAATACAGCAGGGCCGAAATCATACCGCCCAGCACAAACGGAATCATGAGGATCGGGTTGAAGATGATGGGTGCGCCAAAGATCGCGGGCTCGGAGATACGGAAGAAGCTCGGCACGATCGATGCCTTGCCAAATGCCTTAAGCTGCTGCGACTTTGCCCTAAACGCGCAGAGCGCCACAAAAGAGAACGTATTGCCCGTGCCGCCGATGAGGTTGATGACCATCGACATGAGTACCGGGTGGAACTCAAGCGGCTGCCCAGCAGCGTAGAGCGAGGCGTTGGCAGCAAAGGCGGCAAGCGTGACCGGGGCGGTGATGGGCATCACGATCATGTTGCCGTGGACGCCAAAGCACCAAAACAGCAGCGTCATGAAGCAGATAAGCAGTGCGCCGGGCACAGAGTCAACTGTGACGGAAAGCGGGGCAGCGAGCAGCTTCTCGATAACCGAGGGGATGGACAGCGTGGGATCGATCATCTGGATCAGCAGGTTGCCACCAAAGAAGATGAGGATGTTGGCGAGCATAGGCACGATGGCGCCAAAGGTTTCGGACAAAAACGGCGGCACGCCATCGGGCATCTTGATGGTGATGCCCTTGGTCTGGCAGAAGTGCGCGACCTCGACGGAGACCAGGGCAACGATGATGGCGGTAAACAGGCCCTGCGCACCCAGATAGGTGCAGGGGACCGCCTGGAGCACGGACTCATCAGCAAGCTGGTAGTAGGACGACGGCGCCGCGGCGATCAGGAACATCACCAGCGAGGTCATACCGGCGTTAAGCTTGGGCATCTTGTAGGTGCCCGCCAGGTTATAGGCGATTGCGAACGTCACGATCACCGACAGTATGCCCATCGTCATGTTGAACGGGATGAGCAGCGTGAGCTTATTGGCCGTGGCAAAATCGAGCCAAGGGCCAAAGACGGACCAGAACCCGCCCCGCGCCACCAGGTCGGCCGTGACCGGCGGGTTGGCGATGATCATAAAGACGGCAGAGACCAAGATGAAGCTGATCGCGCTCATAAAGCCCTTTTGCATGGAGGCAAAGTGGCGCTCGGCGCCGCAGAAATTGGCAATAGGGGTCAGTTTTTCCTGAAGCAGGGTCATGAACTTTTCCATGGTCGCCTCCTAGCCCAACAGCGACTGGGCGAGTGCCAGCACGTTGGCGGCGTTGCCCATGCCGTAGTCCTGTGCGGGGATGACCGCGGTCGGCTTACCGCTCCCCTGCTTGACGGTGTTGAGCTGGTAGGACACCTGCGGCCCCAAGAGCAGCACGTCATAATCGGCGCAGGTCTCCTGATACTCGCCGATACCCACCGCATCGATATCGAGCTCGATGCCGTTTTGCTCCGCGTATTTCTCGAGTTTCTTCATCAGAATGCTTGTAGACAGGCCAGCTGCGCAAACAAGAAGGATCTTCATAAGGGGTTCCCTTCGCATTGATTGGTTGGATAGTCGCCGCACGCCGTTAGGCGTTCTTGGCTGCAGTGCGCTCATACAGGCAGATCAGCTCCTGCACGAGCTCCTGAGCAAGCATGGAGCACATGAGGTGGTCCTGAGCATGGACCAGCAACACATCCACCGACAGATGCTCGCCCGCCGCCTCGGTCGAAAGCAGCTGCGTTTGGATGTGGTGAGCTTTGATTCCCGCATCCTTTGACTGCTTCATGAGTTTGGCGGCAGCGTCAAAATCCCCCGCCTTTGCCTTTTCAAGGGCTTCGAAGGCAAGGCTGCGCGCCTCTCCCGCTGCAGCGACCAGCTGAAACGAAACCATCTCGGTTCCCTGATCGTCCATAACGGTCTCCTCTCCCGTGATGTTTGGTTTGTACTTGAATATTCGAAACGCCTATCTCCCACCCGCAATCCTCGAGGTTTATTGCAGGCAGGCAGGGTTTTCGACAAAAGAAGCCTTAAGCCGTATGCGCTTGCACAAGCGCCATCAGCTCATGCCAGGACCGGCGCTCGCGTAAGCGCTCGACCCCCTGGCGGTCCATAAAGATCTCAGCGAGCAGCGAGCTCAAGATCCGCGCCTCATCGCCGCCCGACCGGGCAAACGACACCATAAAGACGATATCGACCTCATGGCCGTATTCGTCCCAAAGAATGGGATGTTCGAGCAGGCCCACGGTAACAAAGGCCTCGGCGCTCAAAGGATGCATCCCATGGGGCATGGCCACCCCATTGCCAAACGAGGTGGCACTCGCGCTCTCGCGCTCGGCAACCTCTTGGGCAAACTGGGCATCGACACGGCCGCTCTCGACGGCGCGCTCGGAGAGATATCGGAGAACGGCCTGCTTCGACGACGCCTCAACGCGGTTGAAGAACAGGGCACGGCTAAAGAAAGCGCTCAGGGAGTCCGATTGCGCAGCGTCATCACTCAGCACCTTGCGGATAGCGTTGACATCGCTCGTCTCCAAGAAGAAATCGGCCTCGCGGACGGGCACGGGCAACTTGACGTTGAGCGGCACCGTTGTGAACACGTAGTCGATGTGCGAAAAGTCGAGCGTTCCCACGCGGGCGACGTCGCATGTCTCAATCGACTCGATATACATACCAAACTGCTTGCGGTACTGGTGCTCGAGCATACGGGCGCTTCCCGCTCCCGAGGCGCACACGATCAGGATGCGTTTGCGACGCGGCTGGTCGGCTTGCTGCTCGAGGGCCAGGGCAAATGCCATGGCGATGTAGCCGAGCTCCTCATCAGAGGGCTGGCTGCCAAAATGACGCTCGAGTACCTGCGAGGTGCCGGCCGCCATCGAATAGGCCAACGGAAACCTCGTCTTGATATCGGGCAGCATGGGGTTATCCATATGCATGTGATATTCAAGGCGATAGCCCAGAGGGCCAATATGCCGAGCAAGGTTCATGCGAAGTTCAAGATCGCTGCTAAAGTCAAACCTAAACTCATCGTTGACCGCACATACCATCTCGGAAGCGATCTCCCACATCTCGTCCGAGATAACGGCCGAGCCCTTCTCGGGCACGCCCGTGCCCCTGCCGAGCAAATGGATTGCGATAAAGGCAACCTCTTCTCGGGGCATGCTCACGCCCAGGGCATCCTTGATGTTTGCGGCAATCTGGAAAGCCGCAGCGTATTCGCGCGTTCCCTCCAGCTTTAAAACGTCCGATTCTGCAGCCGGGACATAGCAGCCCTGCTCGATGCGGCCAAGAGCGATGTAAAGATGCATGATGAGATTGCGGGATGCCAGCGAGCTCACCGTGACGGGCGAGGCAGTCAGGGCATCGTCCACACATGCGGCGATGGCCCGCAGGCGCTCGGCGAGCTCTGCATCGTCGGTGTCGGGCAACACGGGCCTCACCAGCGAGGCCAGACACAGACGCCGTTGCGACTCCCCACCCGCAACGCGGATTCCGTAGCGAGGGCGCTTTTCGAGCGTCAAGTCAAATTGGGCGAGTTTCTGCTCTACCAGACGCATGTCATTGGACAGAGTTCGCGCCGAAACGTAGAGTAAATCCGCATACTCCTCAATCGTCACCCACTGGGACCGCATGAGAAGGTCGTTAAGAAGGAAGGACACACGGCCGTCGCGCGTATCAGGAATGCCCGGATGGGCCAGAGCCGCACTGTCTAGCAAGCGAGCAAGCTCATCTGCATGTGCAACATCGATACGATATTGCCCTTTGCTGCCAACGATGCGTGCAACCCCCGCAAGCTTGTCGTTTGCGCGATGGATATAGTTTCTCACGGCGCGCTCGCTTACCTCGAGACGCTTGGCAAGCACCGCGACAGCGACAGGCTGAGCGTCCTCGATCATATTTACAAGCTGCTTGACGCGAGCATCCATGTCCTCCTCCTTTCCCTGCGCCTAGTCTAACGCGGTAAAGAATGACACTCCACGTCGCGCTCGTTCCGCCAACGCGGAACAGGTTGCGGGGAGTCCAGCTGAACTTATAGGGAGCACGGAGAGAGGGCCCGAAAGCAATGCGTCGGTGTGAGATGCGCTTTCCGCAGTCATTGGGGACAGATTTAAATTAGTAGTCATTGAGGACGTTCTTGTTTGACTAGTCGTTTAAGAACGTCCCCAATGACTACCCACCCATCGGGGACTAGGTAAATAGCAAAAGCCCCGCAGTCGGAGCGGACTGCGGGGCTCATGAAGAGAGGCTAGTTTGTGGGCGCCTTGCCTGGCGCCCACGAGAGAGGCAATGGAGTAGAGGCTACTCGTGGATGCGGGTACCGGAGAGGCCGGCCATGGTCTCGGCGGCCTTGTCCAGGGCGCCGATGATGCAGGTGCGGCCCTTGCGGGAGCGGGCGAACTTGATGGCAGCGCGGACCTTGGGCTCCATGGAACCCTTGCCGAACTGACCCTCGTCGGCCAGGCGCTCGGCCTCGTCGGCGGTGATGTCCTCGAGCTCCTCCTGGTTGGGCTTGCCAAAGTTGATGGCGACATGCTCAACGGCGGTCAGCAGGAACAGGACGTCGGCATCGCAGTCCTCGGCCAGCAGCTCGCCGCCCAGGTCCTTGTCGATGACGGCGGGGACGCCCTTGTAGCAGCCCTTGTTCTCGTAGTCGCGGACGACGGGGATGCCGCCGCCACCGCAGGCGATGACGATGAACTCGTTGTCGAGCAGGTTGAGGATGGAATCAGCCTCGACGATCTTCTTGGGATCGGGGGAAGCGACGACGCGACGCCAGCCGCGGCCGGAATCCTCGACGAAGACCTTGGAGGGATCCTCGGCCATGAACTCCTTGGCCTGCTCCTCGGTGTAGAACGGGCCGATGGGCTTGGTCGGGTTCTTGAACGCGGGGTCGTCCGGGTCGCACTCGATCTGGGTGACGACGGTTGCGGCGTGCCAACGCTTATAGCGCTTGTGCATCTCGCGGCCGATGCCCTGCTGCAGGTGATAGCCGATGTAGCCCTGGGACATGGCGCCGCACTCGGGCAGCGGCATCTCGGGGGTGCCGATGGCGTCGTGGGCGGCGGCGAAGGCGTTCTGGATCATGCCGACCTGCGGGCCGTTGCCGTGGGTGATGATGATCTCGTTGCCCTGCTCGATGAGGCCGAGGAGGGCGTGGGCGGTGTTGCTCACGGCCTCGATCTGCTCGACGGGGTTGTTGCCGAGGGCGTTGCCGCCGAGGGCGACGACGATACGATCGGGCTTGCCAAGAGGCTTAGACATTGCTGGAATCCTTTCTGTAAAAGGCCTACAACCCATTAATAACCCGCGTCCGTGCAATACGCGAGTTTATTAAGGTTTATATTCTCTTTATCGCTCATTTTATTCATTTTGAAAATAGTTGAACGGTGAACGGTCGTTTTTATCCGCTCAGCGTAAAGAAACCCAGCTCAAGCATATCTACGTCATTTACGTGCGACTTTATTTTAATAGAGCAGGGATTAGACCAGATTATGCAAACTATATCTTTGCTAAACACAAAACGGACAGCGCACTATCTTACTCGCACTATACGAGATTCTATGCACTTCTAAGACGAGTATGCACCCCGACAAAAACAAGGGGCATTTCATCCATCAATAAGAATAACGGTCGCTCTGCGTCATACCGCAAACGCGTGATGGCGGTGCGCAGGGTCGGCATATGGCTAAGAAAAATGAAATTCGATATTGTGCTAACGTTTGCAGCATGATACTTTAGCGAAGAACAGTACGGGCTGGGGCGACAGACACCTGTCGTGAAGTTTGGGTTCGGCGACCCCGTAGCTGTCTTCTCCTTTATCCGCCAGCGAACCCCTTGAGCGACGGATTGAGGAGGTCCTTACTATGACAAAAATGCTCAAGATCACGCTGAATGGCGAGACGTTTCTCGCCGACATGCTCTGGGACAAGGCTCCCGAAGCATGCAAGCTGTTCGAATCGTCCTGTCCGGTCGAGTCGCGTATCTTCTCGGCCAAGATCTGCGATGCCGAGGTAACCTATCCCGTTTCGGGTCCCATCGCCAACTACGAGCACATCGAGAACCCCGTCTTTCACGAGCCCGCCGGTGCGGTGAGCTGGTATGGCGGATGGTCGTCAATCTGCATCTTCTTTGACGTCTGTGAGCCGTTTGGCACCTGCAACATGTTCGCCCGCATCTGCGAAGCAGACCGTGAGCGTTTTGCCATTGCTTGCCGCAATGTCTGGGACAACCAGGGCATGTACATTAAAAACGAAATCGTCGAGATCGAAGCGGAGGCCTAAAGATGATGGATATCAACACCCTGCTCACGCTCGACCTTGCCGAGTACACCACTGCACTTGAGGCCCTCGCCGATCAAATGATGCTCGAGGAGCCCCACGACATCGACTACATGCGCCGCCGCAAGCTCGACACCGGCCGCGAGTTCGCAGTCTGGAACTTCACCGTCGGCTACTGTATGAACGCGGCCGACGCCCTCTCCCTCTTGCGTGCCCAGGCAACCGAAAGCGTCAACGGCGACACCGCCGACCTAGCGACCCTCAACAACAGCGCCGCACGCCTATGCGACTGGTTCTCAGGCGCCTTCGACGTCACCGGCAAAATGGATGACACCACGGCAATCCTCGCCCACAGCCGCGACCTCTACGCCCAGGTAGAGACTCACGAACAGTTTGCAGCCCTCACCCGCGCCACCGAGCGCTACCTGGTCCAGCTCCAATTTTGGGTCGACCGCCAGATTCCCTGGCCGGCCATTAGCGACCTCGTCCACGGCTACCGCCTACGCACGGAGTCCGGCGAGACAAGGTAACCAAGCAAGCAGCACCGACAACACCCCACCATCGGGATCCAAAGTAAGAATCAGAGGGCTGGAGACGCACCCAACAGCGTCCCCAGCCCCTTCGCAAAGTAGAGCACTGTTTCAGTGGCTTTGAGGCCTATTCGAACCTTTGCTATCTCCCAATTTTTGTATATTTACGACAATATTATCTGCCAATTTTTGTATGATTTTAGGCGATTCTATCTGTCAATTTTTGTCATTTGGGGGTTTAATGCTACGCCGTAAGGTCACTGATAGGCTTTTGAGCTGGAAGAATAACTCCAATAAGGCATTACTCGTTACTGGTGCGCGTCAGATTGGCAAGAGCTATGCGATTCGCGCGTTTGGAAAAAGCAACTACGCTTCGTATTTTGAGGTCAATTTACTACTCGATGTCGAAGCAAGGAATGCACTTGTTGGCGCAAAGAACTCCGTTGACTTTATCAACCGCGTAGCCCTTCTTGCGGATGCGCCGCTTGTTGAGGGCGATACGCTTGTCTTTGTCGATGAGATTCAGGAGTATCCGCAGATCGTTACACTCATGAAGGCGTTGGTCGAGGATGGGCGCTTTAGCTATGTCTTCTCGGGGTCTATGCTTGGGACTGAGTTTAAGGGGATCTCTTCTTTTCCGGTGGGGTATGTAGAGCACATTGTTATGCGCCCGATGGATTTTGAAGAGTTTTGTTGGGCAAACAGCGTCAGTGAGAATGTGCTTGCAGGCATTCGCAGCTGCCTTGTCGAGAAACATCCTGTCGAAAACTATATTCATGAGGCGATGCTCAAGAACTATAGAGCCTATATCGTTTGCGGCGGCATGCCGGAGGTCGTTCAGAATTATATTGATTCGGGTTATTCGCTCGTGAGCACACGTGAGCTTCAAACTCAGCTGGTCGATCAGTACAAAAGCGATATCTCAAAATATGCATCGACTCGAGCGTTTAACGTTCGGTCGATTTTTGAGCAAATTCCCGTTCAGCTTGAGGCGGAGTCTCATCGCTTTGTTGTTTCGTCTCTGGGTGAGGGAGCTCGCCTTAAAAAATATGAGCAGGATTTCCTGTGGCTTGTTAACGCAGGTGTTGGATTGATGGTCGCCAGGGTGACGGAGCCACGGAGTCCTCTCAAGAGGACGGAGAAAACGACAGCCTTCAAACTATACGAGTCTGATACAGGCATGCTCGCATCGCGATACCCCGGCAGCACCGCACGCGCTGTCTATCTTGATATGAAAACTCCCAACCTTGGTGGTCTCTATGAGAACGTGGTCGCGCAGGAACTCGTTGCCCTCGGGGCGGATGCATGGTACTACCAAACGCGTGAGGTCGGTGAAGTTGACTTTGTGATCGAAGGCGTCCACGGTCATGTTGTCCCAATCGAGGTCAAATCGGGCAAGAAAGTTCGAGCGCACGCGGCCCTCGATCGTCTGATGAGTGTGGGCGAGTACAAAATTCCCGAAGCCGTTGTACTAAGCCACGAGAATCTCAGCAAAGAGGGCAAGGTTCTGTACGTTCCAATCTACATGACGTTTTGTCTCGATGAGTTTATGGAAAAGGATGACCCCAATAACGATTTCTCGTTCGCACCCATATCTCTCTAGCCATTTGAATCCGCAATCCAGCCCCGTCCACACATCAATGCATTTCCCAAGGTGCTGCGCGTTTCGCGCCAAAGGCGCGAAAAAGCAAAGGGATAAGGCGTTGCAACAGCCACGCCCCCCATCCATCCCCAAAGTGGCGCGAGGTTTCGCGGCAAAGCCGCGAAACAGCGAAAGGGATGGAATACCCGCCAACTACGTCCTTCATCCGCCCACACAATCCGAGGACGTAGTCGTAGCAGGATCTGAGGGCTAACCTTCGCGGGCACTCCGCAGGACGAAAGAACCCCCGCCGCACGTAGTGCGCAGCGGGGGTTCTTTCATGTCCGAGGACGTCCGCGAAGGTCAGCCCTCAGATCCTGCGGTGGGAGACCTAGGCCTCGTTGTACACCGTCTTGAGCTTCAGCAGGTGAGCGTAGCGGTCCATAGCGGCCTGCTCGTTCTCCTTGAAGAGCTCCTCGGCGCGCTCGGGGAAGGAACGCGTCAGCGAAGCGTAACGGGCCTCGTTCATCAGGAACTCCTGATAACCGCCCGCAGGCTCCTTGGAATCGAGCGAGAACTTCTTGCCGGCAGCAGCCTCGGGGTTGAAGCGGAAGAGGTTCCAGTAACCGCACTCGACAGCCTTCTTCATCTCGGCCTGGCAGTTCTGCATGCCACCCTTCTTGATGGAGTGCATCTCGCAGGGGCTATAGCCGATGATGAGGGACGGGCCGTCGTAGGCCTCGGCCTCGTGGATGGCCTTGAGGGTCTGAGCCGGGTTGGCGCCCATGGCGACCTGCGCCACGTAGACGTAGCCGTAGCTCATGGCGATCTCGGCCAGGGACTTCTTCTTGGTCACCTTACCGGCAGCGGCGAACTGAGCGACCTGGCCCAGGTTCGAGGCCTTGGAGGCCTGACCACCGGTGTTGGAGTAGACCTCGGTGTCGAAGACGAAGACGTTGACGTTGTGGCCGGAAGCCAGGACGTGGTCCAGGCCACCGAAGCCGATGTCGTAGGCCCAACCGTCGCCGCCGAAGATCCAGAAGGACTTCTTGGTGAGGTAAGCCTTGTCGGCGAGGATCGCCTTGGAAGCGTCGCAGCCGCACTTCTCGAGCTCGGCAACGTAGGCAGCGGCAGCGGTCTTGGAAGCCTCGGCGTCGTTGACGGAGTCGATCCAAGCCTGGCCGGCAGCCTTGAGCTCATCGGACGGACCATCGGCAGCGATGATGTCCTGGGTAGCGGCGATCAGCTTGTGCTGAACGGCCTCATAGCCAACGGCCATGCCCAGACCGTGCTCGGCATTGTCCTCGAACAGGGAGTTGTTCCACGCCGGGCCGTGACCGTCCTTGTCCTTGCAGTAAGGAGCGGTGGCAGCGGGGTTGCCCCAAATGGAGGAGCAGCCGGTGGCGTTGGAAATGAACATGCGGTCGCCGGCGACCTGGGTCACCAGACGTGCATAGGCGGTCTCGGCGCAGCCGGCGCAGGAGCCGGAGAACTCCAGGTAGGGCTGCTTAAACTGGCTGCCCTTGACGTTGGCCGCGATGAGCTCCTTCTTCTCGGAGACGTTCTCGACCATGTAGTCCCAAACGGGCTGCTGGTCCATCTCCTGCTCGGTGGGAACCATCTCGAGGGCGCCCTTGGGGCAAACCTTGACGCAGTTGGTGCAGCCCATGCAGTCGAGCGGGGACACGGCCATGGTGAACTTCATGCCCTTGGCCTTGGGGCCCATGGCGTCGAGCGTGCGGGTAGCCTCGGGCGCGGCGGCAGCCTCGTCCTCGGTCATCGCGAACGGACGGATGGTGGCATGCGGGCACACATAGGCGCACTGGTTGCACTGGATGCACTTGGTCTCGTCCCAGTGAGGAACGACCACGGCGACGCCGCGCTTCTCGTATGCGGAGGCGCCCAGCTCAAACTGGCCGTCGGCGCAACCGACGAAGGCAGAAACGGGCAGGCTGTCGCCATCCATGCGATCGATGGGCTCGAGCAGGTTCTTGACCTGCTGGGCGATGGCGGACTTGGTCTCCTCGGAGAGCTCGACGGGAGCGGCGTCCTCGGCGGTAGCCCAGTCGGCCGGAACCTCGAACTTACGGAAAGCGGTAGCGCCGGCATCGATGGCCTTGTGGTTGGCGTCGACGATAGCCTGGCCCTTCTTCATGTAGGACTTGGTAGCCGCGTCCTTCATGTACTGCAGGGCGTCCTCGGCGGGCAGGACCTTGGCCAGCGCGAAGAAGGCAGACTGGAGCACCGTGTTGGTGCGCTTGCCCATGCCGACCTTGGCCGCCAGGTCGATAGCGTCGATCAGGTAGACGTTGACGTTGTTGTTCGCGATGTAGCGCTTGGCCACGGCGGGCATGTGCTCGGCGAACTCCTCGTCGCTCCACTGGCAGTTGACCAGGAAGGTGCCGCCCGGCTTGACGTCGCGGACCATCTTGAAGCCCTTAACGATGTAGCTGGGGTTGTGGCAGGCGACAAAATCGGCCTTGGTCACGTAGTACGGCGAACGGATCGGAGAATCACCAAAGCGCAGGTGCGAGACGGTGACGCCGCCGGTCTTCTTGGAGTCGTACTGGAAGTAGGCCTGGACGTACTTGTCGGTGTGGTCGCCGATGATCTTGATCGAGTTCTTGTTGGCGCCGACGGTACCGTCGCCACCCAGACCCCAGAACTTGCACTCGATGGTGCCGGGGGCTGCGGTGTTGGGCGCATCCTCGACCTCGGGCAGGCTCAGGTTGGTCACGTCATCGACAATGCCGATGGTGAACTCGCGCTTGGGCTCGTCCTTCTTGAGCTCCTCGAAGACAGCGAACGCGGACGCGGGAGGCGTGTCCTTGCTGCCCAAGCCATAACGGCCGCCGACGACCTTGATGCCCGTCTTGCCAGCCTCGTAGAGAGCGGAGACGACGTCCTGGTAGAGCGGCTCGCCGATAGAACCCGGCTCCTTGGTACGGTCCATGACGGCAATCTTCTGGACGGTCTCGGGGAGAACGTCGACGAAGTGCTTGATGGAGAACGGACGGAACAGACGAACCTTGACCAGGCCGACCTTCTCGCCGTGAGCGTTGAGGTAGTCGATGACTTCCTCAAGCACGTCGCAGAAGGAGCCCATGCACACGACGACGCGGTCGGCATCGGGAGCGCCGTAGTAGTTGAACAGGCCGTAATCGGTGCCGAGCTTCTCGTTGATCTTCTTCATGTAGCCCTCGACGACGGCGGGAAGCTCGTCGTAGACCTTGTTGCAGGCCTCACGGTTCTGGAAGAAGATATCGCCGTTCTCGTGGCTGCCGCGGGTGTGCGGGTGCTCAGGGTTGAGCGCGTGGTCGCGGAAAGCCTGGACGGCGTCCATGTCGCACATCTCGGCCAGATCCTTGTAGTCCCACATGGCGACCTTCTGGATCTCGTGGCTGGTGCGGAAGCCGTCGAAGAAGTTAAGGAACGGGGTCTTACCCTCGATGGCGGCAAGGTGAGCCACCGGCGAGAGGTCCATGACCTCCTGGACGTTGCCCTCGGCGAGCATGGCGAAGCCGGTCTGACGACAGGCCATGACGTCGGAGTGATCGCCAAAAATGTTCAGGGCGTGGGAAGCGACGCAACGCGCGGAGACGTGGAAGACGCCCGGGAGCTGCTCGCCCGCGATCTTGTACATGTTCGGGATCATCAGGAGCAGACCCTGAGAAGCCGTGTAGGTGGTGGTCAGAGCACCGGCGCCCAGCGAACCGTGAACGGTACCGGCTGCACCTGCCTCGGACTCCATCTCGACGACCTTGACCGGGGTGCCGAAGATATTCTTGCGACCCTGGGCCGCCCACTGGTCGACATGGTCGGCCATCGGGCTGGACGGCGTAATGGGATAGATTCCCGCTACCTCGGTGTACGCATACGAAACATATGCGGCCGCCTCGTTGCCGTCCATAGACTTAAACTTACGCGCCATATACCCCTCTCCTCTCATATAGGTATACAGGCCCCGGCGATCGCCGGGATGTTGGCGTGATGGGATTTACGCTGTTGCTTCCAATCATCTGGCAGGCAGGCTCAGCAGCAGGTACATGGCGTGGAGAGAAGACATGCCGAGGCGAGGGGCAACTGATGCGCCCTACAGGCCCGACCGCCCGTCTTGCACATGACCGAGCGCCGCAAAGGCCGCATGCCGGATGCTCCCGGGCACGCCCCGGCGATGGGAAGCGCCCGCAACGGAAATCCGCATGCGGGTTTATTGTACCCCGCCGTCAAGTGTAATTTCGGCAAATATAGGCGTGCGGTAAAGGTTTACCCCGACTGACCGCCAAGGGGCGAAATGGCCCCTCGTCCCAAGCGGCCGGCCCTGGCGCGCCAAGGAGTGTCCCCAAGTGCCGGCAGAAAAGGAACGTCCCTAACTGCCGGCTAGAGGGCACCGAAGAGAATGGCATAGGTAGTGGATTCGCCGAGCTTGAGCTCGTCGCCGGGATTGAGTTGGGCGGAACGGCCGGGCTCGACCTGAATGCAGACGCGCGTGGCCCCGTTTACCACCACGGTTCCGTTGGTGGACGACAAGTCCTCGACGTGCCAGATATTTTGAGCATCGCACCAGATATGGGCATGGCGGGCCGAGACATCGTCGCCGACGTCGGTAATATCGCCCTCACCAGTGGCCAGCGCGCCAATCTCAACACCCTGCTCGCTCGGCTGAATCCAGCGCGGGGCGCTCACGACAAAACTGTTTTGCACGCGCAGCAAGCCCAAGGGGTGCGCCGGGGCGGGTTCGCGTTCGCCCGCGGTCATCGACATGCCAAGCGAACGCGGCGTGGAGGTGCCTCCGCCACAGGTCGCGTGCGCGTAGTCGATGGCATAGTTCACCGAGGACCGCACATCCGCCGAACAACCGACGGCGACAAACAGCACCAGCACGGCCTCGGCGCGCTCGGCGGGCATGAGTTCCGCCGCCTGAGACAGGCGATCGAGCGCGTTGCGATAGAGATTCGTGTCCTGGTGGCACTCTTCAAGCGCGCGTACCATCGGTTCACCTGCAGGACCGCACACCATATTGATCACAGCCGTGGAGTCCATGGGATTGCGCTGGCGCAGGGCCAGTTGCGACATAATACGCGCAGCCGAGGTACCGTATTCGGCAAAGTAGCGCTGCTGAAGCGTGCCGACCGGCGCGCGAACGATAAAGCGGGAAACCCAAGAGCGATCGGCGGCTCGGCTCTGCGGGCTGCGGCCGTCGGCGAGCGGACGGGACGAAAGCACCATGCCGCACAGCTCGATATGGCTCAGATGCGCCGCGCGCTTAAAGATGTCAAACATGGCCCCGCATGGGGTGAGCTCAACTTGAGATGCCATGACCTAGGCCTCCTTGGTCGTAGAAATAGAATCGGACGATACTTCGACAGGTCCGCCAAAAGTACGGGCAGCTGCGGCTCCACCGGCAAGCGGAGTCGCCATCTGGGCTTTTGTGCGTCGCGGTGCCGAAACGGGAAGTTCAAAGGCAAAGCCCATCGCAAGCAAAAACCACGTAAGCGTATAGGTTGCAACCAGAGCGGCAACAAGGCCGCCCGTCACGGCGCGTTGGGAAAATACGCTACATGCAGCCACAACCAGCACCGGAACCTCGCAGGCAGAAAGCGCAAGCACACCCTGCAGGAAGCCCGAGCGCCGATCGCGCGCAAGTGCCCCCGCGGCAACGCCGGCTATGCCTGGCAGCGCCAACGCCAGTGCGGCAATAATACCCGGTAGCGACCCAGACCACACGAGCGATCCCAAAGTCGCCGTCACGCGAGCGCCCGACGCCAGCAGCGCGGCCGAAACCACGACCACAGCCCAAACCACGCCACAGACGACCGTCGCGCCGACCATCAGCACGCGACGAACCGCGCGGCCAGACGCATCCATGGGGCACGGCGTGAGCGGCTCGCCGCGGAGCGAACGACCGACATTTTGCGCATAGTGGTCACAAAACGCCGAGAGCGCCGCCTCGACCGCCGCCGGCTCGGGACGATCTTTTTGATGGCTGGACAGACAGGCCATCACCACGTCGAACAGCTGGGCATCGACAAACGCCAGCGCATCGCGTAGCTCTTCGGAATCCGGCTCAAGCCCTAGCTGCTGGGCCTGCTCGGCCGCGGCGAGCGCCACATCGGGCTCACGACGAAGCAGCTGAGTCAAATCGCAACCGGGCGCATGGGCGCCAATGGGGTAGTCGGGCCGCGTGTCCATCTTGAGACGGTAGGGGCTGGCGATGTCGCGCGTCTTTTTGCGCGAACCCGAGGTGCCCGAAGTGCTCGGCGCGGCTTCGTATGGCGCGACGCCGGCAATGAGCTCGTAAACCGTGCTTGCCGCGGCATAGACGTCAATCGCCGGCGACATACGCAAAGCGCGCAGGTCGGGAATATCGTCGGTGAGCATCTCGGGCGGGGCATAGGCAACCGTCGCGCGACGCAGCGTGGCATAGCGCTCCGTAAACGACGCCTTGCCGCCGGTACCGGCCACGGCCGACGCAGGCTCGAGCGCCAGCGACGAGCCAAAGTCGATCAGGCACAGGTCAAAGGTGCCCTCGGCAAGCTGCCGGTCAAGCGGTAAACGCGCCGTACGCACCATAATATTAGCGGGCGAGATATCGCGATGGACAAAGCCCTCCCCCACCAGGCTCATGCGGCAGAGCAGGTCGAACAGGTCGCGCCCCAGACGCGCCGCCACAAGCGGCGACAGGCGTCCGGCATCGTCCACGGCAAGTCGCGAACGCAAGCGGGCAAGCGTCTCGCCCTCGACCCATTCCATGACAATTGCAGGCACACCGTCGACCTCGCCCCAGCCATAGAGGCGGGGAAAGCCCTTAAGGCCCGAAAGGGCGCGATGGCATTCGTATTCCTCGCGAAACGCCGCCTCGAACTTGGCGACCAGCGCCTCGTGAGTTGCATCGTCGTCAAACTCATCGCGCGTCGGCAAGATGAGCTGTTTGAGTGCTACGTCCTCGCCTTGGGCGTTGACAGCACGCGTCACGCGGCCGATACCGCCACGGCGCATGGTGGCATCGTCGGCAAACAGTATCGTAAAACGACGCAGATAGGCAGGCAGTTCGTCCTGACCGAGCGCAATGGCCGGCTCAAACCCGTCGACACGCGCCAGGCGCAGGCCGACCATGGGATCGCGACCGAGCGATTGTGGTGTGGTGGATGCAAGATCGGTCATCATAGGGCAAGCGCCGCCACGTTATTGTTGAAGTTACCGAGCGCGACGTCATCATCGCCGTAATGGCCGACCCATTGACATAGGTTGGTGTAACAGCCCCACAGATTGGCATACTGCTGATACCACCTTGACCGGGGCGAGAATGTCTGACGACCGAACTCGGCTCGAATGACAAACATCTCCCCGACCAGGCTGTCGCACGGCCTGGGATCTCCCGTAGAGTTATAGGTCGAGACCACGTCATTGGCACGAGAAACATAGCCGTCGAGCATGTTGTACTTGGTCACAAGCCAACTGTGAATGCTCTCTTCCTCAGCAGCGGAAAGGCCGCCGGAGTTTGCATCGTTGTCAGTGTTGCCGCCCGTCGAGCCGCCGTTTCCAGGCCCTCCGGTAGAGGAACCCGACCCAGAGCCGCCGCCCGAACTCGATGAATCCGAGCCGGAGCCAGAAGTATCCGAGCTACCGGGCTTTCCGGACTGCTGGGCGTCCTGCTCCTTTTGCTGCTCGACCTTATTCACCGTTGCCGCCACGCTATTGTTGGACAATCGATCGATGATCTTGGTGTTGGTGAGCACGATGGTTTTGCCATTGGCAAGCGTGACTTCGTTGTCCGGGGCCTCGGCGCCGTCCGCATCGTCGGTGCCAAACACAATATGCCCGACCACACTTGCCCAAGCATATCCAGTCGTGGTGCCCAGATCGCTTTTGACCTCATGCCCCACGCGCGGTTCGCGTGCGGCATGCGCCTGCATCATGGACGGCACGGTCATGCCATAGGCAGAAACGCCAGCTATGACCAGCACCAGCGAGCACGATAGCAGTGCGTACGCCCGCGGCGCCAAGCCCAGTCGGCGTCGTATGCGCACCGCGGCGCCGCGCTTTGTCTGAGTGCCACCGGGCCGCATGCGTTCTCCTCCAAGAAAAACACGCCGCTCAGAAGCGGCGCATTCATTCAAATCCATATTTGAGTGTATCAGCGAACCCAAAAGGTTGCGCAACGAATGGGCAAATTAAGGATGCGAGCGGAAGCATCCATGCGATAAGCGGATACGAAGCATCTTTGTTGCACAACAAACTCACAGTCGCACGGGGAAATTATGACTACCCCGTGCGTCGCGAGGAAATCATATGGCAGGAGCAGGCTCGCCACCTAAATCGCGCGACGGGCCTCGATGGCACGGCCAAGCGTAAGCTCGTCGGCATACTCCAAGTCGCCGCCCACGGGAAGGCCGCTTGCCAGACGCGACACCTCGACGCCCAACGGCTTGATGGTACGGGCCAGATAGCTCGCCGTGGTCTCGCCCTCAATATTGGGGTTGGTGGCGATGATGACCTCATGGATATCCTCGTGGCCCAGACGCGCCAGCAGCTCGCGGATGTGCAACTGCTCGGGACCAATCTTGTCCATGGGACTGATCACGCCACCCAATACGTGGTAGAGACCGTGGTAGCTGCCCGTGCGCTCGATCGCCTGGACATCGCGCGGCTCGCCCACCACGCAAATGCGAGTGGTATCGCGCATCGGGTCCTGGCAGATGGAGCACTCGTCGGCCGTGGCGTAGTTAAAGCAGCGGCTGCAAAAGTGGACCTCCTGCTTGACCTCCAGGATGGCCTCGGCCAGGCGGCGCGCCTCCTCGGCGTCGGCCTCCAACAGGTAATAGGCGATGCGTTGGGCCGACTTGGGACCAATGCCCGGCAGACGGCCCAGCTCATCGAGCAGTTTTTGCAGACTGTGGTTGGCACTCATATATATGCGTGTCTTAGAACGGCATGCCCGGGATGTTGAGGCCGCCGGTGATGGCGCCCATCTGCTTGTTGGCGAGCTCGTTGACGCCGCGGACGGCCTCGTTGACGGCAGCCATGATCATATCCTGCAGCATATCGACGTCCTCGGGATCGAGCGCATCGGGATCGATGGTGAGGTTGACGAGCTCCATCTCGCCGTTAACGGTCACCTTGACCATGCCGCCGCCGGCAGAGGCGTCGACGGTCTGGGACTTGAGGTTCTCCTGCGCGGCGGCAAGCTGCTCCTGCATCTTGCGAGCCTGCTTCATCATCTGCTGCATGTTCATACCGGCCATGATGGCTCCTTTACGTGCGGCCGCACGCCGAGCTGCAAGGGCAGCCGGAGCACGGCGGGGCTTTCAAACTCAAAAATCGTACCACGGCGCGCGGCGAGAGAGCGGGGCGGACGTGTTACCTCAGTCGATATACATGTCCTGGAGTGCAAGCCGCACCCAAAGATTATGCGAAGTTGAATAATTCGCATCTGCATAATATTGAAAGCTAAATCTTGTAGAGCCGGAATCCGACATTTTCTGCATCCAGCTAGATAACAAAATGCCGAACCGCTGCTCGAGGCGGCGCTCATGATGGCAAGGTATAATTTGATTGTCACAGACAGCAATTTGGAGGTGCCCCCATGAATGCCCCCGACGCGCTCCAAAACATCCGCTCAAAACACCCCGTTGCATATGTGGTTCTCTATCTCTTTGTCGGCTGGGCATTACTGGTTGTCATCACCCATGCTATAGCCTTTGGAGCAGAACTGCTGATAGCCAGCTCGGACCAGCCCATCGTCAAATGGGAAGCGACCGATGAGTGCACCGACGGAACTCGAACCATTTACTACAACAGCCCGTCCCTCTACCAAGAGTTCAAGGTCAAGATAAAGGACTCCAAGATTGTCGATGCCGAACTAGGCGCTTTCTTGACAATCGGAGCAACCGTCAACGCCGAGCAAGTCGAGCACACGGACAGCCATGCGACGTATCGTATCGACCTCAGCATCCTAGGCCGACCGTCACGTACCTGTCTGCTCGAATGCGAGATACGCGGCACCGCGTTGCACATGTCCGAAATACAGATGCGCCCGGACAAAGAAATCTCTTCTTGAGCAGTATGCCCGCCCGCGCAGCTACTCCACCGGTTTGAAGATGGTGGACTGACCGAAGACGCTGCGGATGAGGTCTTTGGCCTCGTCCTCGGTCTGCGGGATGCTCGGGGCTGCACCCTGATGGCCGAAGGGGCTGCCCGCACCGGGGTTGGACTCCCAGGGAGCCGCAGGAGCGTCCTCCTCTTTGGGGGCAGCTACAGCGGACTTGGGCGCGGACGCCGCACCCGGCACGTCGAACGGAGGCAGATCGTCCCCGCTCGCATCGCCAGCGAAGCCGCCGACCATAGCGTCGTCGTAGGGCACCTGCTCGGATTCCCACGGCGCGGACTGCGCGACAGGCTGAGCCTTGGGGGCAGCCGAGCGCTCGGGCGCACGGGGTGCGGGCTCGGTCGGGAGCTTACCCGTGGCAGGAGCACCGGCGGGGTTGTTGGAGCGTAGCCAGGGGACCTTAGCTAGGTCGGATGACTTGGGCGCAGGCGCGGCAGCGGGCTTGGGCGCGGGTGTCGGAGCAGCCGGTTTGGGCGCTGCGGGCTTAGGCGCCGACGGAGTCGATGCCGCTACCGGCGCCGCTTGCTGCTGCGGCGCGCTGGCGCTCGAGGATACAGGGGCCGCCGAGGACACGGGTTGCGGGTCCGCAGATGCCGCAGCCCGTGCAGATGGAGAATGCTCCTCATGTTGAGGAGCCGGCGTGCCACCCCCATCCAGGACATAGTCGACGGTACGACGACCGAAGACCGCGCAGACCGTCGGCAGGACCACCGACTGCGTATCGGCGCGACCGAGCATCTTAATGGCAAAAGTCGAACCCGCGGGGAACGAGACCGTGAGCTTGGAGCCGTCGTCGGCCGTGGCGCGGGCGTTGAGCAAGAGCCCTGCGTAGGAAGCCTGACGCGCCTTGACACGCTCGACAACCTCGGCCCATTTGCGCTGCAGCTCTCCGGCATCCTCGACCGCGGGCGTCTCGGCGGCACCGGCGGCGGCAACCTGGGCGGCGTTGTTGGGCTGGGGCTTAGGTGCCGGAGCGGTGGCAGGCGCGGGGGCCGCAACGGGCTGAGGCGTCGGAGCCGGCGCAGGCTGAGGTGCAGGCGCTGCAGGCTTGGAAGCTGACACGGACGCAGAACGGGGCGCAGGCTGAGCCGTCGGAGCGGCAGCACCACGGTCCCAAGGCATACCGCCCTGGCGCGCGGACGTAGCAGCGGGGGCAGTGGACGCCGCCGGAGCGGCAGCACGGGCGCCCGAAATGAGCGTCGGCTGTTGGGCAGCAGCGGATACGGATGCGGCAGGCGCGGCGGCCTGAGCAGCAGCCACGCTCGCCGGCACGGCGGCATTGGCAACCATGGCCTCCAGGCGTGCCACGCGCTCAGCCAAAGCTTCAATCGTCAAATCGGCCTCGGGACGCGCCAGACGCGTGCAGGCAATCTCGAGCACCAGGCGCACGTCGCTCGCGCCCCTCATCTCCAGTGCGGCATCGTCGAGCACTGTCAGCACACGGGCCAGGCGGTCGGCAGGATGCTCGCCAAAGGCAGCGGCCTCGGCAGCAAGCGCCTCGGCCTGCTCGGAGCCGCCCTCAAACAGCTCGGCACGGGCACCGGCAACGCAGGCAACGTACACGTCACGCACATGCGCCACCAGGTCGCGCGTCAGCTCCAGCAGGTCATTGCCCTCCTCAACCTGCGCACGGATCAGCCCATAGAGCTCGGCAACATCGCGATCGGCAATGGCGCGGGAAAACTCGCCCAGAATCTGGTCCGAAACCTCGCCCAAAAGCGAGCGGGCGTCGTCCGCATGCACAGAACCGTTGCCAAAGACGCTCAGCTGCTCCAGCGTGGACAGCGCGTCGCGCATGCCGCCCTTGGCATGGCGCGCCACGATGGCGAGCGCCTCGTCGTCGTAATCGAAGCCCTCCTGCTCGCACACGTATGCCAGGCGATGCTCGATATCCTCGTTGCCGATACGGTGGAAATCGAAGCGCTGGCAGCGCGAGAGGATGGTCTCCAGAATCTTTTGCGGGTCGGTGGTGCACAGCACAAAGATCACGTGCGCCGGCGGCTCCTCAAGCGTCTTGAGCAGCGCGTTAAACGCCGCCGTCGTGAGCATGTGGACCTCGTCGATGATATAAATCTTGTACTTGCCGCGCACCGGGGCAAAGTTGACGGAGTTGATGATCTCCTCGCGCACGTTGTCCACGCCGGTACGGCTTGCGGCATCGAGCTCGTAGACATCCGGGTGGTTGCCCTCGGCGATGAGCTCGCACTCCTCGCAAGTACCGTCGGGCATGCAGCCGCTTGCACCCTCGGCGCGCGCCGCCTCGGCATTGCGGCACAGCAGCGCCTTGGCCAGAATGCGCGCCATGGTGGTCTTGCCCGTGCCGCGCGGTCCGCAGAACAGGTACGCGTGGGACAGGCGTCCCTCGGTGATGGCGTGCTCGAGCGTCGAGACGATATGCTGCTGGCCCACCACGGAGTCGAAGGTGAGCGGGCGATACTTTCGGTACAACGATTCCATGGGTGCTCCCCCGGGTATACTGAGTCTTGTTGCCGCGGCGGCCATGCGGTCGCACGGCATACTGCATTCCATAATAACCCGTACGGCGAGCCCGCCGCGATAGGAGTCCAAAGAGCATGGCAGACGCAGAGAGCAACCTCGTTCCCTCCGAAGCAGCCGACCAGGTCGAGGTCGCGCTCGAGGAGCAGGCCGCAGCCGACGACGGCATCCTGTACCTCAACGAGTACCAGTACGAAAACGACCTGGTCACCGACTTCGCCCGCCTGGTCGCCTCGCCCAGGCGTCGCGGCTCGCTGTATGTCGCTGCGGCAATTGCCGCGCTCATCGGCATCGGCATGCTGGTGGCCGGCGGCAACTGGATCAAGTTTGGCGTCGTCCTGATCGTGTTCGGCGCCTTTTTGGCCTGGTGGAGCAAAAACCTGCACCACACCCTCGCCCGCGACTTTATCGACGCCGTTGAGGCCGACGAGTCCATGGGTGGCCGCTATCGCCGCGTCGCCGCCAACGAGGACGGCCTGATGGTTTGGGGCAAGAGCGGCAAGTCACAGTTCTTCCCGTTTGAAAAGCTCGACCACGTGCTCGACGGCGAGCGCATCTTTGTGGCCATGTTCGCCGACCAGGGCGTGACGATCCCTAAGGACACCTTTGTCCGCGGCGATGCCGAGCAGTTCGGTCCCTTCCTTAAGGCGCGCATCAACAAAAAACTCCGCATCGAGACCAAGCGCAAGAAGATGAAGGCAGAAAAGGCCGTTGCCGAAGCCAAACAGGGCGACAAGCCCCAGGAGACCAAGGGCAAGCAGCGCAAGCAGAAGAACAAGAAGAAGCGCTAGGCCGGACGCAGGGTCCAGACCCCAGACGGAGCTTAAATTGAATGTCGCCCACCCGAGCGTGCTACACTAGCAGCATCTATGCCACCGCGAACGGCTCGGCTCCGCGCCCGCCACTCGCAAACGAACTTTAAACGCACGAGGGTTGGCCATGCCGCTTTTCTCGCAACATACCGCCCGGTTCTCGCCGGACGTTCCTTTGGAGGGCACCAGCTCTCGCGAGCTGCTCAAGCGGTACCAGCCGCTCGAGACACTTGCGACCGGCGGTTTTGGCTCCATCGAGATCTGCCGCGACACGCACCTGCGCCGCCGCGTCGCCATTAAGCGCATCCCCCTTATCAACGGTGCCGGCATGCCCGCCAGCGACATCATGGATGTCCTGCGCGAGGCGCACACCGCCGCCATGCTTCAACATCCCAATATCGTGCAGGTCATCGACTTTACGCACGACACAGCCTATGCCTACCTGGTTATGGAATATGTCGATGGCATGTCGCTGGCCGAGTTTTTGCATCGCGTGGACGGCCACTCACTTACCTTTGACGAGGCCGCGGCCATTGCCGATGCACTGGGCCAGGCGCTCACCTTCGCCCATAGTAATGGCGTACTCCACCTGGACATTAAGCCCGCTAACGTGCTCATCGACCACTCGGGCAATGTAAAGCTCACCGACTTTGGCATGGCGCGACTGTCGTCCGCCGGTGGCTTTGGCGGCTCGCGCGGCGGCACCATCGGCTACATGCCGCCCGAGCAGCTCGATATCGAGACCGGCACGGTCGACGAACGCGCCGATGTCTTCGCCCTTGCCTGCGTTATCTACGAGGGCCTGTGCGGCAGCGCTCCCTTTATGGCGGCCACGCCCGCCGACTCGCTCGACCGCATCATCGGCGGCGCCACCTATCCCAGCGAGCTGATACCACACTTTCCCCCGGGAGCCGAGGCCGCGCTCATGAGCGCGCTCTCCCCCATGCCGCAGGACCGCCCCAACAGCATCGAGGCATTTTGCGACCAGCTCCTTGCCGGTCTGGGCAGCGTGCGCGAGGGCCGTCGCAGCCTGGAGCAAATGGTTGGCGAGCTTTCGGATGACGAGCAGGAACTCGACGATATCGAGCCGTCGCACTACGAGGACGACGCCATCGAGGTCGACCCCGCACTCGGCTGGGCGGGCACGCGCTGGAGCCATGCGCGCGACTACACCATGCGCGCTATCTCGGCGCTAACGTGCGGCACCTTTAGCTTTTTGCTGATGCAATCGGCCGGGGTCGCGGCGCTTCCCGGCCTGGTCATTGCGGCCATCGCGATCGGAGCGGCGGCTGGCCTGGCCCCCCAGATTGGCTCGGCCATCTCGGCTGTGGGCTTTTTGGTGCTCATGGCCAACGCCACCATGCAGGCGCAGGGTATCCTGTCGATGCTGCCCGTCGCGGTGATCTTTGCCGCCGCCATGTCCGGTTGGTGGATCGCCTGGGGTCGCACCGAGACTGCCGCGAGCGCCACGCTCACCTGTGCACTCGCGCTTGGCTGTCTGACCGGCAATACCTTCCTGGCAGCTGGGGTCGCCGCCGGCGTCGCGTCATTTTGGCTCGGCCCGGCAAGCGCCGCCGCGGCAACGGGCATGGGCGCGCTTTTTGCCCGTCTGGCCACGGTCGCGCTTTCAGCCGGAGGCGTGCTGGGGCTCGGTAACGTTGCCGCAGCGCTGGGAGACCCGCTCCTTTGGGCTGCCTTTGTGCTGGTCGCGGCAACTGCCGCAGCGTCATCCGCGCTGCTCAATGCCCATGCCAAGCGTGTCGATCAGGGCTCAAACCTTGCCGCAATCGCCGCCATAGCTGTCACCGGCATCGGCTGCGCAGCGGCGTCCTGTCTTGCACACCATATGGAAATTGCCAGCCTTGCAGCCGCGGTCGTCGCCAAGGCGGCGGTTGCGGGAATCCTATCCTCTATAATCGTTGGGATATGCCTATATTTGCTCGGATACCAAAGAACCTATACGGAGAGTGATCTTTCGTGAACTTCCTGAACATCTTCGAGGACCACGTGGCCGGCATCTTCGGTGCCACCCGTGCCCCGTTCTCCTTTAAGAAGCTTGCCAAGCAGGCCGCTCGCGACATGGAGGATCAGACTCTAGTGATCAACGGCGTCAACACCGCGCCGGCACTCTATACCATTCTGATCGCCGCCGATGACGATCCCATGCTCGCCCCGTTCTACCCCGAGCTTTCGCGCGAGGTCCGCGAGTTTGTGAAAGCGCAGGCCGAAAAACGCCGCTACGTCTTTGTCGGCGAGCCCCTCGTTCGCTTTATGATCGACCCGCAGCTACGCGCCGGCAAGTTCTCGGTCTTTGCCGAGAACGTCGATGCCCCCACGCTCGGCCGTCTGTACGAGGAAGAGCGTGCCTACCAGAATGGCCTGGGCCAGAACAACTCCGCCGCAAGCCGCGCCGCCAGCGCCCCCCGCGCCGGCAAACAGCAATTTGCGGCTCCGCAGCAGCAACACCCCGCTGCCATGCCTCAGCAGTCGGCGCCCCGCCCCGCTGCGCCCGACCCACTCGCCGTGGCCGACCCCTTTGCGCCCAACGCCCCCGATCCCGCCGCCGCACCCATTCCCGTGCCGCAGACCGTCTCGCGCGACGCGCTTGCCGGCATGGGCGGAGCCGCCGCGACCGGTGCCGCCGTGGGCCTAGGCGCTGCAGCCGGCATCGCCTCCAACATGGCGAGCACTCGCGCCCCGCAGCGCCCGCTCGCCCAGCTCGTCGACGTCGTGAGCGGCGAGAGCCATAGCATCACCTCCGCACAGGTGACCATCGGTCGCGAGCGCTCAGTTTCCGACATTGCCCTGCGCGACCCCAACGTGTCGCGCCGCCACGCCCAGCTCACCTTTACGGGCTCGGATTGGTCGATCGAGGACCTCAATTCCACCAACGGCACGCTCGTCAACAACCGCCGCATTACGCGCTGCCCGCTGCGCAACGGCGATCTGCTGACGTTTGGCCTGAGTACCTTTGAATTTAGGGGATAGTCGCTTATGAACATCGATATCGTCCTTTTTGCAGGCCGCATCGTCTTGGTCGCCCTGCTCTATATCTTCCTGTTCGCCGTCATGAAGACCGGCGTGGGACTTGTGCGCGGGCAGCGCCGCGACTCGGCTATCTGGACGATTGATGTGGACAAGGGTCCGCGCGGCATCCGCGGCATCCACGTAGACATGCTCGGCCCCGTCATCGTCGGCCGCTCGCCGTCTTCGGACATCTGCATCAACGAGCCGTTTGTCTCGGCCTCGCATGCGCGCTTTTCGCTGCAGGGCCCGGCGCTCATCATCGAGGACCTCAACTCGCTTAACGGCACGCTCGTCAACGGCCGCCAGCTCGTGGAGCCCGCGACGCTGCGTGAGGGCGACGAAGTCCAGATTGGCGACGTGGTCATGAAGGTGAACCGTCGATGATCGACGAGGAGAACAAGTCCGCAACCATGACCGAGGCACCGGCTGCCGCCGTAGCTGCACCGGCCCACGCCGCTCCGGCGGACTCCACACCCGTGGAGCCCGAGGACACCGTGTTCTCCCTGCCTCTTTCGCATGTAACGCATGATATTTCGGATCTCGCCGATAACGAGGGCGAAGAGGATGCCGCAGCAGCGCCCATCGGCGCACATGCTGCGGAACAGTCCACAGCGCCCGAAGCAACCCCGGCGCCGGCTCACTTTGCAGAGCCCGTCGCCGCGGCAATCAACGAGAGCGCTGCGGTGTTTGCAGCACCCGAGCCCGCCGCGCCGGCGTTTCCCATAGCCCCGGCATCCGAGGTTGCGCCCGCGTCTACGCCGGCGCCCGAGGCGGGGACATCCCCCGAGGACGGCCCTGCACCCAAGACCCCGCAGCCTGCGCCCGCAAGCGAGTCCGATGCCGTGGCCGAGCCCGCCGCCCAGTCGCAAAACACGCCCGCGCCGTCGCACTTTGCGACACCCGAGCCTATAAACGTCAGCCCGCAAGATGACGAGTCGACCGCCCGCGTGTCCGAGGAGCCCGACTCCCCGGACACCGGCGATTCCGAATCAAACGTCGAGACCGACACCGTCTCTCCCGGTGACACCGCCGAGATCGACGTTGCCGCCGTTGAGGCCAAGCTCAAAGACCCCGGCTCGACCATGAGCTTTGAGCCCCTGACCGAGGAGCGCATCGAGACTGACTCGACCTATGATGCCGGCACCACCACACAACTCATGTGGGGCGCCCGCTCCGACGTTGGCTGCGTGCGCCCGCACAATGAGGATTCCTACCTGGTGCAGTCGCCGCTCTTTTGCGTATGCGACGGCATGGGCGGTCACGCCGCCGGCGAGGTAGCCTCTTCCATCGCCGTCGAGACTATTGCCAAGACGGCCCCGCAGTCCGCCGACGCAGCACGCCTGGCCGCAGCCGTCGAGGCAGCCAACGCCGCCGTAATCGAGGCGGCCATGAACGGCCTGGGTAAGCCCGGCATGGGCTGCACAGCCACCTGCGCCTATATCGAAAACGACACGCTCGCCATCGCCCACGTGGGTGATTCTCGCGCCTACCTGCTCCACGAGGGCACGCTCATCCGCGTGACCCGCGACCACTCCTATGTGGAAGAACTCGTGGACGCCGGCGAGATTACGGCAGACGAGGCTCGCGTCCACCCCAACCGTTCGGTCATCACCCGTGCGCTGGGCTCGGACCCCGCCATGTATGCCGACCACTTCACCCTGCATATCGAGGAAGGCGACCGCCTGATCCTGTGCTCCGACGGCCTTTCGAGCATGATTCCCGATAGCGATATCGAGAACATCGCCACGCAGTCCTCAACCGCGCAAATCTGCGTCGATAACCTAGTGGACGCGGCGCTTGCCGCCGGCGGCCACGACAACGTGACCGTAGTAGTCGTTGACCTGGTTGACGATGGCGTCATGCGCGAGGCGCAACGCGTGCGTCGCCGCAACATTACCATCGCCGCCATCCTGGCCCTCGTCTTTGTGCTGGCAGCTGGCATCTGGGCCTACACGGGTGTCACCGGCTCGTACTACCTGGGTACCTACCAGGGCAATGTCGCCGTCTGGCGCGGCCTGCCCGGCAAGCCACTCGGACTCAAGCTCCACTGGCTCGAAAGCGAAACCAGCATCAAGCTGTCCGACCTGCCCGAAGACACGCAAAACCGCCTCAAGGCGGGCATTCCGCAAACAAGTGTCGACGATGCGCAGGACACGATATCCAAGTACCGCCACCAGATCGACGAGGAGCAGACCCGCCAGGTGATCGACGCGCAAACGATTCGCGACAACACCAATCAGGGATCGACCTCCGAATCAGATTCCGAGAAAACCGCCGAACAGTCCGCCGAGGCCGAAGCCTCCGATAAGAATTAGAAAGGGAGTGCCGCTTATGAGTCGCCGCAACACCGAGCTGCTCTTGCTCATCGCCTCGGCGTTCCCCGTCATCCTGCTGTATGCGATGTACGTCCTCACCGCGGGCGCTGCCATCTCCTTTGAGACGCTCGCCGTACCGATCGGCCTCTTTGCCGCCTTTGCCGCGGCCCACATTGCCGTGCGCATCTTGGCGCCCGGTGCCGACCCCGCCATCCTGCCCATCGTATTTATACTTTCGGGCATCGGCATCACGTTCGTGACGCGTCTCGCCCCCGCTCTCGCCATCTCACAGCTCATCATCCTGTTTGTCTCGGTGGCGCTCATGGTGGGAACGCTTGCACTAGTCAAAAACCTCGACGTGGTCATGCGCTACAAGTACACCTTTGGCATTATCGGCATCATCCTGCTGATGCTGCCGATCTTTATCGGCACCACGATCTCGGGCTCCAAGCTGTGGATTCGCATCGCGGGCTTCACCATCCAGCCCGGCGAGTTCGCCAAGGTCTTCATCGTCCTGTTCCTGGCAGGCTATCTGGCCGAGAACCGCGAGCTGCTCTCCATCTCCAACCGCAAGATCCTGGGCCTCAAGATTCCGCGCTTCCGCCTGCTGCTGCCGCTGTTTGCCGTGTGGGGCGTGTGCCTGCTCATCGTCGTCTTCGAACGCGACCTGGGCTCGGCCGTCCTGTTCTACACCATCTTTTTGCTGATGCTCTATGTTGCCACGGGACGCTTTTCGTACGTCATCATCGGCCTTGCGCTGCTGGCCGTTGGAGCCGTGGGCGCCTACAAGTTCCTGTCGCACGTGCAGGTGCGCTTTCAGGTCTGGGTCGATCCGTTTAAGGACGCCCAGGGCCAGGGCTACCAGATTGTACAGTCACTTTACTCGCTGGCTGACGGCGGCCTGGTTGGCGTCGGCATTGGCAACGGCATGGCAAACAACATCCCCGTCGTCGAGTCCGACTTTATCTTCTCGGCCATCGGCGAGGAAATGGGCCTTTTGGGCGGCGGCGCCGTGCTCATCCTGTTTATGCTTTTTGCCGTGCGTGGCCTCACCACGGCCGCCCGCGCCAAGTCCGACCTTGCCGCTTTTAGCGCGACCGGCCTTACGGCAGCCATCAGCTTCCAGGCATTCTTAATCGTTGGCGGCGTAACCCGCCTGATTCCGCTGACCGGCGTCACCCTGCCCTTTATGAGCCAGGGCGGCTCCTCGCTGCTGGCGAGCTTTATCATCGTCGCGCTACTGCTGCGCGCCGGCGACGAGGCAACCGGACGCGAAGCCGAGCTCACCGGCACCGGCACCATGGCCGCCATCACCGATGACCAGGTCGCATCCGCCGCTGCCCCGACCGGTACGCGTTTTGCCAGCGCACCTTCCTACAGCCACGGCAACCACTCCGCGGGTTCTCGCATGCGTCGTCGTCTGCTCGACACGCCTGAGTCCGGCGTGCTCGGCCGCGTTGCACTTGCCAACCGTCTGACTCGTGCCGTGTTTGCCTTTACGGCGCTGTTCGCCATCCTTATCGGCAACCTCACCTATGTCCAGGTCATCAAGGCAAAGGATTACCAGGACATGCCGACCAACAACCACACCATCGCCCGCTCCAAGTACATCCAGCGTGGCTCCATCATCACGTCCGACGGCGTGACGCTAGCCGAGTCGCTGCAGCAGGAGGACGGCACCTACGCCCGTTCCTACCCCAACGGCAACATGGCCGCGCACGTGGTGGGCTACGTGAGCCAGCAATACGGCACCGCCGGCATCGAGAGCGTCATGAACGATACGCTCACCGGCTCCAAGGATTACTCCAGCTGGAACAACGCCATCGCGTCGCTCGCGGGGCAGACCCAGCCGGGCAATACCGCCAAACTCACCATCGACTCGCGCATCCAGACGGCTGCCGAGCAGGCACTCAAGGGCTTTAAGGGCGCCGTGGTGGTCATGGATCCGCGCACCGGTGCGGTCCTTGCGTGCGCGAGCTCGCCCACCTACGACAACACCAACATCGACGCGCTGCTCCAGTCGGGCGGCGGCGAGGATGGCTCCATGTACGACCGCGCCATGGACGCGCTGTACACCCCGGGCTCGACCTTTAAGGTCGTCACACTCTCCGCGGCGCTCGAAACCGGCACCGCCAGCCTTACCAGCACGTACCAGGCGCCCGGCTCCATGGATATCGGCAACGCGCCGGTCACCAACTCTGCCAACGAGAGTTACGGCACCATCAGCCTGCAGCAGGCCTTCGCCGTGTCGTCCAACGTCGTCTTCGGCCAGGTGGCAAACGAGGTCGGCGCCAGCTCGCTCGTCCAGTTTGCCAACGCCTTTGGCTACGGCCAAAAGCTCGGTCAGGATCTGACCACCGCAGCTTCCATCATGGCCGACCCGTCGCTTATGACCGAGTGGGAGACCGCTTGGGCAGGCGCCGGCCAGCCCGTCGGTATGGACCACACGCCTGGCCCGCAGACCACCGTTATGCAGAATTGCGTGATCGCTGCCGCTATCGCCAACAGCGGCGTGGTCATGGACCCGTTCTTTGTGTCCCAGATACTCGCCCCGGACGGAACCGTGGTTAAGACCACGCAGTCCCGCTCGCTTGGCCAGGCTGTCAGCTCTGCCACGGCCGACCAGGTCAAGCAGGCCATGCTCGCCGTCGTCCAGTCCGGTACCGGCACCGATGCCCAGATTCCGGGCGTCAAGGTTGCCGGCAAGACCGGTTCGGCCGAGACCGGCGGCACCAACGTCAACTCTATGTTTGTTGGCTTTGCACCTTACGATTCACCCACGGTTGCCATCTCGGTGGCCCTGGAGGATTACGACAAACACGACGTCGAGGCAGCCAAGATTGCCGGCATCGTCCTGACCGCGGCGCTCGCCGCACAGGGAGCGTGATGCCCGTGATCAAAGCGGATACTTGGGGCACACCGCGGCCGATGAGCTAGCGGCAACGCGCCACACGGCCCCAGCGGCCACACATTTGGTACTACACACATCGTTGAGCGAATAGTTATGTTAGGAGCAGGAATGGAACAGAGGGTCCTCGGGGGAAGATACCTCCTCAAGGATAAGGTGGGAACGGGCGGTATGGCGACCGTCTTCCGTGCACAGGATCAGGTCCTCGACCGCACGGTTGCCGTCAAGATCATGCTGCCGCAGTATGCCGGCGACGCCACCTTCGCCGCCCGCTTTAAGCAGGAGGCCCAGGCAGCGGCCGGCCTGTCCTCCCCCTATATCGTGGGCGTCTACGACTGGGGCAAGGACGGCGACACCTATTACATCGTCATGGAGTACCTGCGCGGTACCGACCTCAAGAGCGGCATCAAGAGCCACGGCGCTCTCGATCCCAAGAAGGTCGCGCAGATCGGCTCGCAGATCAGCTCCGCGCTTTCGGTCGCACACAAGCACGAGATCATCCACCGCGACATTAAGCCGCAAAACATCATGGTGCTGCCCGACGGCAACATCAAGGTAATGGATTTTGGCATCGCACGCGCCAAGAACAGCCACCTCACGCAGGATAACAACGTTCTGGGCACCGCCCACTATGTAAGCCCCGAGCAGACCCGCGGCCAGGACCTCGGCCCCACCTCGGATATCTACTCGCTGGGTGTCGTCATGTACGAGTGCGCCACCGGCCGCGTACCTTTTGACGGCGACGACGCTATCTCGGTCGCGCTCAAGCAGGTCAACGAGCTCCCCATCCCGCCGAGCCAGATCAACTCCGGCGTCGATGCCGACCTGGAGCGCATTATCCTCAAGTGCATGGAGAAGGACCCGGCAAACCGCTTCCAGACCGCCGACGAGCTTCGTCAGGTGCTCAACAGCTACCTGTCGGGCCGTGCCGTCAACGTCTCGGAGCCCACGCGCATCATCGGTGCCCCCGGTGAGCTGGGCGCCACCAAGACTCGCGAGCTTTCCGATCAGACGCGCGCCATGGTGCGTCCCGTCTCGGGCGTGAGCGGCCAGAATACCGCCCGTAGCTCGGTTTCGGGCTCCACCGGCTCCTACGAGGTCGAAAAGCCCAAATCCAACAAGAACAAGATCATCGCCGCCGTGGTGGCAGCCGTTGCCGTCATCGGCATCGTGGTGGCCTTTGCCACAGGACTCTTTGGCGGCGAGCAGGTCACCGTGCCCGATGTGCTGGGCAAGGACCAGCAGACTGCCGTCGAGCTGATCAAGGAAGCCGGCCTCGAGGTCGGCACCATCGACCAAAGCTACAACGACGATGTCGACGAGGGCAAGGTCGCCGAGCAGACGCCCAACGGCAACACCAAGAAGGCCAAGGGCACCAAGGTGAACCTGGTAATCTCCAAGGGCCCCAAGCCCTCCGAGAAGGTTGAGGTTCCCCGGCTTGTCGGCCTGACTAAGGACCAGGCAGAAGCCGCGCTGGCAAGCGTTGGCCTGAAGGGCAACGCCTCCGAGGAGGCCAACGAGGCCGATGAGGGCCAGGTCTTTGAGCAGAGCACCGAAGCCGGTAAGGAAGTCGCGAAGGGCACGACCATCTCGTACAAGGTCTCGGGCGGCCCGGATACCACGTCCGTCCCCGATCTGACCGACATGACCGAGGCCCAGGCGCGCAACGCCCTCGACATGGCAGGCTTTGGCGTCGACGTTAGCTACCAGGAGAACGACTCGGTTACCGAGGGCACCGTGATCAGCTGGAACCCCAGCGGCAAGCAGAAGCCCGGCGCCACGATTATCGTCGTCATTGCCAAGAAGTCCGGCAAGGCCAGTGTTCCGGGCAACCTGTACGGTAAGAGCATTTCCGCCGCCGTCACCGCACTCAACAACGCCGGTTTCTATAACATCGGCTTCTGTGACCAGAACGGCAATCCCGTGAGCGGTAACGAGGATGCCACCGTTACGGGCGTCTCCCCCACCGGCAAGCAGTCCACCGACAGCACGATCACGCTGACGGTCGCACTTTCTGGCTCGGGTTCGGGCTCTGGCTCGGGCACGGGTGACGATTCCGGTACGACCAACTAGTCGCCACCCCACCGCTCATCACGGCTCTCGCCGCAAACATATTCGCTCACAGGCGCCCGCTTGCTCCCCCAGCAAGCGGGCGCTTTGCGTGTCTCAGTAGACATCTGATGATTTGATTTGGAAAATGTGGACGGACTCGCAGCCGGACGGGTAGAATGTTTCTAGAAAACGACGCATCCCGCGTAAGTGTTAAGGAGCGCGGGCGGCCTAGTTTTCTAACGTGTTAAACGGCCGGGCTGCAACCCCGGCCGTTTTTATTTGCGCTTGCGGCGCAAACGCCGAGAACCGTCCGCACCGCGCGTGCGCCTACGGACCTTAAACCGAACCTCATACGAATCAAGAAACGCAATGATGAACGTGCCGACCGTCGCAAGGGCGGCGAGCGCGTTAAGGAATTTCAGCAATTGGGGACCTCCGATCAAGTCTTCGGCCGCCCGCGCACGGGATGCGTCGCACACACGATTCTAACCGATGCAGCCCTGATGATGCGGACGACGGAAAGGGTGGCGTGAGCGGAGCTAGACGAAATGCGACCCATGGGATCGTTACAGAGAGCCGCAACGAGAGCGATGCCGCGCGTCGCAGGGGCCGCCCATAAACGGGACCCATCGGCCGTGAGGCCGATTGCTACGCAGCAAATCCGAATCGCTGCCGTTCGAAGAACCTGGTCGAAAGTAGTTTTTCTTTAATCTATAGCCTGAGGTTAAACTGTTGAATATCTTTGTCACGATTAAATTCGCATCAGCTCGTTATCGAAGGATTTCACATGGCCAGAAAAGAAGCCGCACTCGACCTTTGGGTTGCCGACAGGCTCACCGAGTGTGATATTGAGTTCACATCACAGGGGAGCAGCATCAAAGAAATCGACAACGCCCTCAAGGACGCATCCAAGCGCGGAACGGGAAACGCTGGCTATCCTGAATACGTTTCGAAAATTGGCCGCTTTGTTCTTGTCATCGAAGATAAGGCGAGCCAAAGCCGACATGAAAAGCTAACAGATTCTGGCATCCTCGACATGAGCACCGAGGCCGTTACCGATTACGCCGTCAACGGTGCCTATCACTACGCCTCGCACATCGCAAAGAAGAGCCCTTTCACTGAGGTCTTCGCCGTTGGGGTTTCAGGGGACTCCAAGCATCACACCATATCTCCCGTGTTCGTGAATGACCGAGAAGGCTACAAGAGGCTCCCAGACCTCGAATCGTTCACTTGGCTCTCACCGAGCAACATCGTTGAATACTACACACGGTATGTTCTTGACGAACCAACCGACGTCGAGAAGACCACCGAACAAATTCTCAAGGATGCGGCAGAGCTCCACGAATATCTTCGCACCTACGGCTCCATCAAGGACCAAGATAAGGCCCTCGTAGTGGCTGGCATCCTTCTCGCTCTGGATGAAATCGAATACGGCGGGTTCTCAATCGGCTCCCTTACCGGCGACCAGACCGAGGGCATGCGCGACGGCGATAAGCTGATGAATGCCATTCGCGGAAGACTCACGCGCTCCAACGTCGGGCCAGATGTAAAGAAAAACAAGCTTCTTGCTGAGTTCGGCATTATTCAAACAAGCTTCCGCTTGAACGAAGTCAACGATACCCTCGGGATGACCCCGTTGCACTACTACACCAACTTCCTTAACGAGCACGTTTTTAAGAGCATCAAGTACCAGAAGACTTCAGAAGACTTCATAGGTCGCTTTTATGGCGAGTTCATGAGCTATTCCGGCGGGGACGGCCAAACGCTCGGCATCGTGCTCACGCCAAAGCACATCTGCGATCTTATGTGTGAGCTCGTAGATGTCAAGCCTTCGGATACGGTGCTTGATCCAACATGCGGAACGGCGGGATTTCTCATCGCCGCCATGCATCGCATGCTTTCTTCTGCAACCAGCGAACAGGAACGCAAAGACATTAAGAAAAAACGCCTTCACGGCATCGAGCTTCAAAGCAACATGTTCGCAGTCGCAGCTGCAAACATGATTCTTAGGCGCGACGGAAACAGCAACCTTGAATGCTGCGATTTCCTCAAGCAAAATCCGGCCCAAATACAGCTCAAAGGGGCAACGGTCGGGCTGATGAATCCTCCTTACAGCCAGGGAACCAAAGCGGATCCAAGCCAATACGAGCTATCTTTTGTGGAACGTCTTCTCGACTCTCTCACAATAGGTGCGAGAGCGGCAGTCATCGTTCCGCAATCATCAATGACAGGAAAGAGCAAAGCCGAGAAGGAGTTCAAGGTCTCCATCCTCAAGCATCACACCCTCGAAGGCGTTATTACGTGCAACACCGATACATTCTATGGGGTCGGGACTAATCCCGTCATAGCTGTATTTACCGCTGGCGAGCCTCATGACTCTGATAAAGAGTGCCGATTCATCGATTTCAGAGACGACGGCTACGAGGTGCGTGCGCATGTCGGCCTAGTCGAAGGAGACTCCGCAAAGGACAAGAAACAGCACCTCATCGACGTCTGGAACGGTCACGAAGATGCTCCCTCGAAGTTCTGCGTTCGCTCAACTGTCAAGGCCAACGATGAGTGGCTTCACAGCTTCTATTACTTCAACGACGAAATACCGACCGACGAGGATTTCGAGAAGGCCATAGCCGACTATCTAACTTTCCAGCTAGACATGGTTTCTCATGGTCGTAGCTATCTCTTTGAGGAGGGCCCCGATGCTTGATTTGAATAACAGGGATTGGGCACCCTTTAAAATCTCGGACCTATTTCAACCGGCTCGCGGCACCGAAAAAAACATGACCTCTCTTCAGGTCGGAGACGTTCCACTTATTTCCGCTCGCAACTGCGACAACGGCGTAAAGGCTTTTGTCTCTATCCCAAACGAAAGACTCCATCGTAGCCACGCCATCACTCTAAACAATGACGGCGATGGCGGGGCGGGTCTCGCATACTACCAACCAATGGAGTTCGCTCTCGACACCCACGTAACGGACTTAAGGCCAAGAGACTCAATCGGAGACCTCTCAAGATATGCCATGCAATTCGTGGCAGCATCCATTTCTAAACAGCGAACGCTATTCGGACACGGAAGGTCAATCAGCCTTAAACGGCTCAATTTGCTACGAGTAATGCTTCCCATCGATGAGTCCAGCAATCCCGATTGGCAGTTCATGGAGGATTACATCCGCGAGCGAGAAGCCATTCAAGTCCAGCGTTGCCGCGAATTCCTAATGAAGCGCATCGCCGATATCGAGAGAGAGAGAGAGAGAGAGTAATCGACTTCGAGCTCAACTCTTCTTCCTTGTTCAGGAGAAATTGGAAGTCATACCCAATCAGCCAGATATTCGACATTCGCTCTGGAAAACGCCTAGAATCCCGCAACCGAGAGGCCGGAAGACGTCCATTCATCGGGGCACTCGACAACAGCAACGGTATCGCCGGTTTCACAGCCGATAGCAACTCGTCACTCGACAGCAATGTCCTCGGCGTGAACTATAACGGCAACGGAGTTTGTCTGGGATTCTATCACCCGTATGAATGCATCTTCTCTGATGACGTCAAACGCTTTCATCTCAAAAGCAGTGAGGGAAACGAGTATATTTATCTGTTCCTAAAGGTCACCATCCAACAACAAAAGAGCAAGTTTGGCTATCTCTACAAGTTCAACGCCACAAGGATGGCAAGACAGTCGATTATGCTCCCGTCCGCAAACAACGGTGAGCCCGATTTAGCTTTCATGGAAACAGTCGGGCGAACGATTACCCTTCGGCTGCTTAAAAGACAAATGAACTACATAGAGAAGCTAGTTTTTGGCAGAATGGCGAGTTTTCAACGGTCCTCGGTGTTGGAGGGTCCCGAGTGAAACCCGGAGACGCCGGGGACTGTTGGAAACTCGCCCATCTCGTAGCAACGGCAACCTAGGTTTTCAACGCCTTCCATGACCGAAGGGCTTCTTATAAGCCCGTAGGCTATGGGAAGGGTTGAACCGGCCCCGAGGACAAAATATGGAGTTGAAATGATTTCACCATAGAAAGAACTTTCACCCCTAGCTCACCTCTCAATCGAGTTTTGCCCCTATTCATAAAAAAACAGGCCAGACGATTTACAGCGTCTGGCCTGCGATTTTTCTGGTGCCCCCGGGCGGATTCGAACCGTCGACACCCGCTTTAGGAGGTCTTGTATTTCTATTTGACCTGGTTTTTTATAATTTCTTCTGGATTCGTATAACAGCATGTAAAAAGGCTATTTTTAAGAAGCTCGACTTATAAGATTCAAAAACTTTCTACCCTAATTCTACCCAATCACTCTTGATTGGGTAGAATTTTGAGGGTAGGCTAGGGGCAAGCCTTTAAGGGCTTGCCCCTAGCCTACCCTCAAGGAATTCCATCATGAGCACCAGACCACGAGTCATCGGAAACGGCAGCGTATACCAGGTTAAAGAGGGCGTATTCCAATACCGCTTCAACCTCGGCAAGGATCCAAAGACCGGCAAGTATGCCTATTCACCCAAGAGGACACTACACTGCGAAGGCGTGAACAAGCGAACACGGAACGCGATGCTCCGCAAGGCTTTGGAGGAATACAAGGAAGAGTTGAACTCCGGGCTCGTCCGGGATAACGGAAATCGAACCGTCGCGGAATATGCCAAGGACTTTCACAGTTTAAGGATAGGTAGCCTTTCGCCGCTCGCCTACGCCCGTGAGGGCAACTACATTAGCCACATTCAGAAGATGTTCGCCCACGTCCGGCTTGCCGATCTCCACCCAGACGATATACGGCACATTTACGCAGACGCTCGCAAAAAGGGAATGTCGGAAGCCGAGCTGCACGGAACGCACGTCAAACTCCGACAGATTCTTCAGGATGCCGTGGACAACGAGCTCATCCTTCGCAACCCGTGCACACCAGTCAGGCTTCCCAAACCAACTTACAGGGAAAGAACTCCGCTTACGGCAGACGAGGCTTCACGATTTCTGTCTTGCCTCATGGATGAACCACTGTCGGCCAAGGCAACGGGCACCATGCTCTTGCTCCAATGTGGTCTCCGACGCGGCGAAATGCTCGGTTTGACTTGGGGCGACATCGATCTTGGGCAGCGCACGTTGAGCGTGTCGAAGCAGTTCACCAATGACAAGACTCTCCGACCGCCAAAATCGAAGATGAGCCGACGCACCATAGCAATCAACGACTCCCTGGCCTGCTATCTCAGCAAATGGAAGCTGGAACAGCGGGCGCAGCTCAACCGATACACTCTCGATCAGGACGACAAGACGCCTATCGTTAACGGCATAAAGGTCGTCACGATCGAGGATGACATATACGCCACAGTCGTCAACGTAGACGGCCACAACTTCGACCGATGGTTCCGCGACTTCTGCGTCGATAACGGCTTTGGGAGCTACAACAATATCACCAGAAGATTCCAGCGAAACGGCAAAGAGCACGTGAGGGGCACGGGATACAGTGGGCTCGTCCCCCACGCTCTGCGGCACACGCAAGCGACGCTCCTAATCGGAGAAGGCGCAGACGTGAAGACTGTCCAGGCAAGACTTGGACACGCATCTCCAAGTACGACGCTCTCCATCTACTCCCACGCCATCGAGGCAAACGATCGTAAGGCAGCAGATGCCTTCGGCGAGCTCATTTCCCAAGAGAGCAATTCATAAAGGAAGGGCCGAGATATACCCGGCCCTTCCCTTGCTTTGAACATAGATGGACTAATGGCGATAGACCATCGCTCCATATGGAGCTTTATCCTCCCAGGAAAACGATGAGGCGTCGCGAATGGGGAAGACGCCGATTATAGGTGCCTTCGTCCATTCGTCGGTATTCAGAATCGCGCCGTCCTTGTCATAGATCGGCTCGACCTGAGAACTCTGGACATCACGAATCCCCGGCCATTTATCAGCTATTGCGTTAAGCACCTCATCCGTAGGACAGGCTTCCTTTGAGGAAAGATAAACATAGTGCGGAATTGCATCGCTTGCGTTCCGCACTTCAAGGACGAAAGCATAGTCGCATGATGAGGCGTTTGGCTCATTGACCACAGGCCAATCGTCAGGGACAACGAGATACGAGCCACCTCGCAGGTCCACGCGTTTCATTGACGGCCCCTTATCAACAAGGCTGTCTTGCGGAACAAATCGCAGCATATGGTTACGAAGAGCCTTGTAATAAGAGAGCTTGTCATTTAAATCGTCGGCAGCGAGCGACAGGGACTCAGCATCGCCATATCCACTAAGCTCATCCTGAATAGACTTGACCCGCTGCGCACAAAAAGCACTCAGCTCTGCAGCCGCACCCTTGTTGACGCGGAGACAGAGACTCGCGAGAAGGTCGACCACTTCCCCCGGAGTCTTAAACTCTTGCGGATGTTGTTCCTTGAACATGCTGATGTTGTCATCGGTCTGTTCAAGGACGGTCGTCCCAAACTTTCGTTTTTTCGGTTTCCTGGAACGTTCCATTTCATCCTCCAATCGATTTTCATTGCAAGTATAACCCTGTTTTTCGAGGTAAAAGCGCTTATCCGAAACTTTTCAGAATCTTTTCTGAATCTTCAGCGCCTCGATTGCCAGAAGCAGTATCATCGAATTGCACAGATAAGCGAATGCCGGAATGGAGGTGCCCGAAGAAGGCCATAGAAACAAAAAGCCGCCCACCCCTCCCCTCTAGTCGCCAAACTGAGGTGGGGAGGAGTGAGCAGACCAAAGGAGATTCTACCATGGTAGATTCCGCTGTTCCCAAAGCGGGTATCGTACCCGCTCCTCCTCGCGTCGTTCTGGGACGCGAGCGTCTGCTCGGCGTCACCGAGATTCGTGAGTTGACCGGGCTTGGGGAGGTTGCCGCCGCATCGCTCATGAAAGAGAGCGGTCGCTGCCTCAAGCTTCATAGCCGCCTCTTCGTCATCGAGTCCAGCTTTTTTGAGTACCTTCACGAGTTGGAGGTGTCGGATCCGTGCAGCGTGTAGCCAATAGCTCATTCAACGTCGAAGCCGATCAGCTCAAGACCTATATCGAGGAAATGAACGGGCGAAAGCCCTTGGCTCATATTCGCAGCCTCCCCTCTCTCGACAAGCTCATCGGAGGCGTCGTACCCGGAATCCTGACCATAGTCGGAGCGGCACCCGCTGCCGGCAAGACGACGCTCCTCAAGACCATCTCCGACGACCTCGCATCCCAAGGCGTGCCCACCGTCTTCTATTCCGCGGAACTCCCCGCGTATCGCATCGCCCAGAAGGGCATCACGCGCCTCGGCAATGGAGACTTCAGCCTTTCTGAGGCGACCGGGACCATCCCCGAGAAGAGGGAGGCATTTGAGCACGCCTGCGCCATCTACGCCGAGACCGTAGCACCTAACTCGTGCATCATGGACAGCCAAACGTCCATGGAAGATCTCGGGCGTTGCATCGGTGATTGCATTCACGAACGTGGGCAGCGCCCTGCCGTTTTTGTGGATTACCTTCAGCTCATTGCAGCAACCAATTTCAATGTTCGCGCGGAAGAACGCGTTGTCATCACAGCTTGCGTCCAAGCCCTGGGCAACATCGCCCGGACGTATGACGTCCCCGTTTTCCTGATAAGCAGCGTCGCGCGCGATAAGTACAACGATGCGAACACCGAGCTCAACGTCTTCGCTGGCTCGCAGGGTATCGACTACGGCTCCGACAACGCTCTCTTCCTGCAGGTCGACGGCAGGGACAAGAAGGAGCGGAGGTACAACTCAGAGCTAGATGTTCGTCCCCTGCTCGTTCGCGTCCTTAAGGCACGCTATGGCACGCTTGGGAGCGCCAAGCTCACCTTCGACGCGCCCCATGCCACCTTCTATGACCAGGAGGGCTAGGCCATGCGCGGCAACAGCAAGACTGCGCATATCAACGTCCGAATGACCGAGGAGGAGCGTGCCGTCATCATGGCGCGCTCCTCCTCTTTTGACATGGCCCCATCGACGTTCATGCGCGAAGCTGCCCTCCGCATCGGGCAGAAGCCCGTCAAGGTCGCCGACGAGGCGACCTTGCGGCAAATCCTCCACCAGATGAAGAAACAGGGCGGAAACCTCAACCAGGCCGTCCATGCCGCAAACGCCTATGGCGTGGATGCGCAGACGGCCCGACAGCTCACGGAGGCCGTCCGACTGGTGTCGAGCACGGCCTCGCAGCTTTCAAACCTCATCTCCAAGAATCGAGAACTATCATGAAAACCAAGATGCTCACAGCGCTCCTATCATCCCTTTTCCTAGCGATCCTCGCATGCCCCGTACTCGCCGCCCCCATCGACATGCTCGTCGCCGGGCACGGACTCGACGCATCGGCAATTCCCACAACGTTCGACGCGGAGACCGTCCTCGGCTGGTGGCTCTCGGACGGGTTCGTCACCCATCCCCTCGGGGCCTTGTTCGTCTTCCTCCTTGCACTCTGCGCCTGCGCCCTCATCGCCTACTCAAGCGCCCTCAAATCACGAGCCGAGGACGGCGGCGTGCTCGGCGACGCCCACGTCAAGACGGGCCGCGAGGTCGTGAAGGGGTCCATGACATGGGGCGGCTCGACGAACCCCTCGTCGCGCGGGTTCGTCTATGGTTTCACCAAATATCGCGGTAAGCCCTGCTATTTCTACGAGCCGAAGAAGATGATTTTCGTATCAGGGGCCACTGGGTCAGGTAAATCACGCTTCCTCTACCTCCCCTCAATCGACCTGCTCAGCTACGGCGACGCCTCCAACGGCTCCGAGCCCGCGACCCTCGTCGTCTCAGACGTGAAGAACGAGCTCATAGAGCTCACGGGCGATGAGCTTGCCCGTCGTGGCTACCGCGTCCTCCTGCTCGATACGCAGCACCCCTATCGCGGCCAGAGGTTCAACCCGCTCAAGCAGGTTCTCGACCTCCATGCCGAGGGGCGCGACCAGGAGGCCGAGCAGGCGGCGGACGCCATCGCGGAGCTCGTGGTGCAGGATGACGAGAAGGGCAAGGGTTCGCACTGGACGGCATCGGCCAGGGGCTTGCTCTCGGCCCTGGTCCTGCTGGTCTCCATGTCTGACGAGTGTCCCGAGGGATCGAGGCACCTCGCGACCGTCTGCGAGGTCTTGGACCGTGGCACCGAGGCCGAGGGCGACGACCCGGCCGAGCCTCTGAAGGCCGTCTTCCGCTCCCTGCCGAGCGGTCACCCCGCCAAGGGCAGGGCGTCGCAGTTCGTCTCCTCGGGCGGCAACGAGCTCAGGAGCATCCTCTCGACGCTCAAGGTGGCACTCCGCCCGTTCTCGTCCGCGCCGGTCGCATGGATGACCTCTGGCTCCGACATCGACCCGCGAACGGTGCTCACGGAGAAGAGTGCCGTCTTCCTCCACGTGCTCGACGAGGGCTCCCCCTACAACTGCATAGCGGCGATATTCCTCTCGCAGCTCTGGGCTTCGGTCCAGGCGGTCGCGGACGTGAACGGCGGAAAACTCCCCCGCCCCGTGCAGATACTCGGCGACGAGTGGGGCAACCTCCCCCGCGTCGAGTGCCTGCCCGCGCTCCTCAGCCTAGGACGCAGCTACGGTTGTTTCTGGGTCGGCGCGACGCAGGACGTATCCCAGCTCAACAAGTACGGCGAGAAAGACGGCCGCAGGAAGATCCTCGCGAACTGCGGCATCAAGGTCGCGATGAAGCTCGCCGAGGAGGAGGACCGCCGGTACTTCACCGAGCTCATCGGCAAGACCACGCGCCACACGCAAGGCACGAGCAACGGCAGGGCCGCGTCAGGCACGTCCTCCTCGACGTCCTACAGCGAGAGCGCCGACGACGTGATACACCCCTGGGAGTGGCGCGACATGGCCCCGGACCGGGACGGGATCATCGTCGTGAAGCACGCGGACAACGGTATGCCCGCATGTCGAGCCGGCGTCTTCCGCTCCCCCGTCACCGACTGCACCAACACGCCCACAAGGGAGCACTTCGACCTCGGGACCCCCGAGCACGAGGCGGAGAACCGTCGCGCCTACCAGCGCCGCCTCGACGAGTCAGCTGCTGGGAAGATGCGCGAGGAGGCCTCGACCTGGTGCCCAAAGTGGCCCGAGCCGGAGAAGAAGAACGGGAGCAAGCCGGGCGGCAAATTCAGCGGGCTCTCGCTCGACTAGGGAGGCGACCATGACGGCGATAAAGCAGACGAGCGTCTGCAGCGAGAAGCACCTCGCGAGACTCAGGGACTACCTCTCATGGGACCGCGACAAGGCGCTCGCCCACGGCACGCAGAACATCATCGACGAAGACCGTTGGTTTCAGGAGATGGCGGACACGAGGGCGGCCATGGGTCACGACAGGCCCGGCAAGGCCGGTGCCAGGTGCACCTACATGCAGCACCAGATACTCGGGTTCCTCCCCGACGAGTGCGACCTCAACGGCGGGAAGATGACGCCGGAGCTGTGCATACGCTATGCGAGGGAGTACGTGGCCGAGCGCTACCCCAACCAGGAGGTCGTGATGGTGCTGCACCGCGAGCGCTGCCGCGCGGACGCCACCGACCGCTACGCCGTGCACCTCGGCATCAACCGCAGCGATCTGGAGACTGGCCGAAGGCTCGACGAGGGCCCCGCCCGAAAGGCGGCGGCATCACGCGTGAAGACCGTCCGTGCCCTGGACGAAAGGTACGGCCTCAGGCAGCTTGAGCGCGGCAAGGCCAACTCGCGCGTCCACGCGAGGCAACCCGGCACGGAAGAGCGCGACATGGCCCGAAAGGGGCAGGCCGAGCGCTCGGAGAACGCCCGCATCCGCGTCGCGGTCGCCCGCCGAATCGAGGAGGTCGGGCGCATGCGCGTCTGCCCCGACCGGATGGGCGAGCTTGAGCGGCGGCTCAAGCGGGACGGCATCGAGCTCGCCAGGTCGAAGGGCGGGAGCCTCCAGTACCGCTTCCCCTCGAAGTCTCTCGGGGGCATGAGGAAGGTCAACGGCGGAAGGCTCGGCTTCGCGGTCGACCACTCGAACGGCCTCGTCGTCCGCTTCACGCTGCGCGGGATAGCGACGGCGATGCGGGCGTTCTGGGAGCTTGAGCGCAGGGCGATGGAGAACCAGAACGGCCGAGACGACTGAGCATTTGGGCCGGGACGCAACAAGCGTCCCGGCCCCTTCTTTTGCCCTTCGGCGAGAGCGGCCTCGGAGCGGTTCACCGTCCCGCCGCAGGCGGGCAAGATGATTCCGTGCAACGGAATCCATATCTTGCCTGCACGGAGCGAGCCGGTTGCCCAAGGCAACGCGAGCCCGGGCAGGTGAGCGCCGGTTGAGCCGACGCCGAGGAGACGCGACCCATGGGGAGCGTCGCACGACGGCGCTCGGCGACCCGGCGCGAGAGGCCCAGCCCGGCGACCACGGCGGAGCGATGGCGACTTCTGGAAGCCATCGAGCGCAGCCGTTCGGCGGGCTGGGCCGGCGTGAGCGGAGGCGGACGAAACGCGACCCTGGGGAGCGTTGCCAGGGAGCCGCAGCGAGAGCGACGCCGTGCGTCGCGGGGGTCCCGCCCATAAGCGGGACCCGTCGGCCGCAAGGCCGATTGCCACGCCTCGGCCTTCTCGGCCTGCGCGTCGGGGAGGAGTCGGCAAGTAGCCTCTCCCCGATTCACGACGGAGACCTAAAGCCGCTCGTACGCCCCCTTCACCAGCTCGCCCATAAGCTGCCTTCGCTTGCCTAGGAACTCCTCGTAATCGAGGTTCTCGAACCCAACGGGCAGGGCATGCTCCTCGCAGTTGCGGCGATACTCGTCCTCCCCCAGCGCGTCGCGATACCTACGAACGTACTCGTTCGGGGCGTCATCCGAGATGTAGATGTTGTTCTGGTAGTCAACGAGGGTGAAGTTGCCTCGGTTGCTACGCTGCGAAAGGTAGCCCTTGGCCTTCAGGTAGTTATCTGGGAACAGATGGTGCTTGTCCAGGGCCTTCTTGGAACCCGACGAGCCGGTAAGCAGCAGTTGAGAAAGAGGGGCCGTGCTGAACAGCGCCTTGGCACCGAGCACGACCTGGGCCGCGACGAAGCCCCACCAGGTCGGACCCGTCGCCTCGTTTGCGTCGAGGGAGCTGGGCAGCGTGATGGAGAAATAATCGTCCGTCATGATGGCGGCGAGCCTACGGTCGAAGTACGCCCGGAACTCATCGGCTGTCTCAAGGCGCGAGACGTCGTTAAGCTGCTGCTCGAATTCGGATTCGAAGGACCCCACATAGAGCCCCGTTATGGCTGCGGCGAAATACCAGCGTCGCACGAGCCTGCGCACAGCCAACGGCTCCATACCGAACTCGTAGCGCCCGATAAGGTAAAACGCATAACAGAACATGAGCGCATTGCCCGACCCCACCTGGTCAGAACAGACATAGCCCGCCTCCGCCAGCGTGTTGATGAAGGCATGCCAGTTGTTCAAGTCGAGCACGAGATCGAGGGCGCGGCCGAACGTGGCAAAGTTCTCGGCCCGCGTCTCGGGCGTTGTTTCCTTTGTCTTGAGATCTCTTCCACGAAGAATCTGGTAGGCGTAACGCAGGCGACCCCTCTTGAATCCCACGCCCACCGTCGCGCGGATGATGTGCGTCGGCGAGAGAGTCATGAGCGGGTTGTACGAGGTGCCCTTTGCAGGCGCATAGCTCATGGCGCAGAATCCCTCGATACGCTCCCTCATGGCGGGTTCATAGACGGAAAGCAAGGTCATGATGAAGTCATCCTGCTTAAGTGCCTGTCCCTGCGAGTTCACGCGCACGAAGATGTCCGATACGGTCTCCTCGTCAGCCGATTCGGAAATCTCCAACGTCGGCAGAAGATAGCGCTCAAGCCCGAGCAATGCGTTGAGCCCGTTCTCGACGGCGTCCTCGCCGTCATCGTCGAGTTCCGGTTCACCCTTCTTGGCATTTGCCTCGTTAAGGCGCTTTATGAACGCCCTGCGATAAGCGCTCAGTTTGTTATCGTGGTTCGCCGCGAAGGCCTCGGACACATCTGGCACGTAACGCGCGTCCCTCTCAGTCGAGGCGTCGGCATTCTTGAATGCGCGCGCGATGGGGTCGTAGGCGATCCTCACCGTACGTTCCCTGAAGTTCTTATCTCGCACGGGCACGCCGTACAGCGAGCTCAGGAGAGCGGTGAGCCTCTGCTGTCCGTCGATGACAAGGGACTTGGGGACGGCATATGTCTTTTGGTTCGAGCCTATGGCAGACCTCTTGCCCGCGTCGTCGCTCGGAGAGTCCCACAGCATCACATAGCCGATAGGGTATCCGCGAAGCATGGAATCAAGCAGATCGCGAACCTTTTCATTGCCCCACACGAAAGGCCGTTGCAGATCAGGCAGGCCAATCTTGCCCGTCTGAACATCCTTCAGGATGTTACCGACCTCCAGCGATATGGGATTGTAGATAGAGTTGGGCACTATAGTTCACCAACTTTCTCGGCGTAGAGGTTGAAGAGATGGGCGACGATCTTCTCCTCGCCCCCGCCGAAGTCGACGCCATAGGCAGCTTCAACAGCAGCGTCGAGCGCCTTATGCGCGGAAATCAGCTCGGGGAAGAACGTCTCGTTCTTGGGATCGTACATGTCCGCAAGCGTCGCACCCTCCTGGACGTCTCGGGCGTCGAGCACGGCCTGGGCGCAGCGTTCAACCTCGTTCCTTTGCTCTTCACTGGGCTCGGGCCAGACGAAGTTGTTGTAGACGATTCCGCCGGAATAGCGGTAATCGGATTTGAGCCGCCCCGCGACCGTGCGCATCCATGCGTTGTGGAGCTGTGACTGAAGGACGCCAAAGTGATAGAGCGTCGCATTGGGTATTAGAAACACCAAGTCACTGCACAACGTCTCAGATCCGACAAACCCCATAGGGATATACCTTCTACGCTCTGACGAGACTTTGGGGACAATGATGGCAGTCGAATTAGGAATGATTTCAGTACCGAAATGGTTCGGCCTCTCGGCTGCTTTCAAGGTCTGCTTCCTCGAGCTACTCAGGCGGTAGTTTCTAACGTTCTCGATTCTCTCCCTACAACAAGGAAGGCCCTTGAGATCGGCCCACGAAGCCTCCCCCAACCACAGGCACCATCTCTCAATACCCCGTATGAACTCCTGCGATCCAAGCCATTTATGAAAGTACTTCTCAGCCGCGGGCTCTTTCGAAAGGAACGCCGCCTTCTCCTCCGGTGTGAACAGATAGTTGCCGCCATCAATCGGTTGAGAGCCGATACCGATAGCGGGCACGTCCGACAAAGGCTTGCTTCTGTTCCAGATGAAAGCGTCGGGCGCGTTCTTCAGATAGGCGTTGAGCCGAGGAACGGCAATCCGGTCTTCGTCAGAATCGGGCGTCGCATGATAGAAGAGCGTCTTGTTCCCCGCTTCGCGGGAGAACCCGACGATGACGCAGAACACGTGTGCCTTGTCCGCCGCCTCGTTGTCCCAGCGGAAAGTGTTGTGTGCGAAGTCGATGTGGATACCCAGGTCGTGCAGGGGTTTCCAGAGGTTGGCAACCTGCTCGCCCTGACATATCGAGTTGGTAGAGACCAGGGCGCAGCGCGTACGCTTTCCCTGCGTGAACCTCGCGGCCTTCATATACCAGGCCCCGCAGTAGTCGATGTTGCCCGCGTTCTTCGCTCCGTCGAAGACCTCAAGAAGCTCTGCCTTCTGCTCCTTGGACTGGTTGCGAGCACCCAGGAATGGCGGGTTGCCTACAAGATAAGTAAGGTCATCGGGGAACACCTCGGACCAATCGGTCCTGAGGGCGTTGCCCTCATGGAGGTTGCTGAGGCTCCTGAGCGGAAGGAAATCGAAGTCATAGCCGACGTATATCTCCTGCGTTTTACGAAGCATCTGCTCCTCGGTGATCCACAGGGCGGTCTTGGCGACCGAAACGGCGAAGTCGTTTATCTCGATGCCGTACAGCTGGTCCAGGGAGACGCGGACGGGACTGTCCTGCGCAACGACGAGGGACGTCTGTCCCGCGTTGCCGGTCTCCTCGCTGAGCTCGTCCTCGATGATTCGATTCTCGATGGTGCGCAGCTGCCGGTATGCCTCGGTGAGGAAGTTGCCCGAGCCGCACGCCGGGTCGCCGATGGTAATGGAGGCAACCTTGTCGTGTAGCCTCGCCAGGGCCTGTTTGCGCTTCGCCGCCGTCCTCTCACCCTCGGCCTCGTGCAGTTCGTCCCACAACTCGTCGAGGAACAGCGGCTTCAGGCAGCGCTCGATGTTCTCAACGCTCGTGTAGTGCATGCCCCCGGCATGGCGCGTCTCGGGATTCAGAGTCCCCTCGAACACGCCGCCGAAGATGACGCCCGAGATCTCGCGCCAGTCGAAGTCCTGGGAGGCGTCGGTGATGGCCTCAAGGATTTCCGGGGTCATCTGCGGGACGATGATGGAGGAGTCGGCGAACAGCCCACCGTTCACGTAGGGGAAGGCCGCAAGGTCCTCGTCCATGTACTCGTCCCGCTGATCCAAGGGAGTATCGATGGTCTCGAACAGATCGACCAATTTGTGACGGAGCTTCGCGGGGTCTCCCTCGCAGTACCTGCCGAACGCCTGATGCGATTGCAAGAGATCGGCGTCCTCGGCGTAAAGTAAGAAGATGATTCGGGTGATGAGAACGTTGAGCGAGCGCTGTTCCTCCTGGGCCCGCTCGTCCTTCTCCTCGATGTGATGGTACTGCTTGGCGAGAGCATCATAGAGCCTGGAGACGTAAGCCCCAGCCTCGATTGAAAGCTGCTGTTCCTTGTGCAGGCGGCTCGTCTCGTTGGATGTCAGGAATGAGAGCAGGTACAGACTGTCCGGGAGCTCTTCGAGGGAGAACTCCTGCACGGTGTCCTCTGGCCTCTCGTTGTCGAGGTCGTAAAGGCGGAAGGTCCCGAAGTTGCACGTCATCACCCAGCGCGGGCGCTCGGAGTACGGCAGGTGCCGCGCGTACCACATGGCCTGCTGGAGCGGCGTCTCCATGCCTCCGTTCCTAGGCTCGGGCTTGTCGAGGTCGATGCCCCACGACTTCTGCTCGCAGAGGAAGTTGTGGTCGGAGACGAACACGTCGATGCGTCGGCCTCTCACCTTGCGCTCAAAGTCGACGAAGCTGTCTATGGTGTTGGATGGGATACCCAGGACATTGATGAGCAAGTCGACCCAGAACTTCTGCGTGTCCTGCTGCTCATTGTTGGAGCCCGCGGGGATGGCGCTGAGGCGCTTCTTCCACCGCTTTACGAACTCCTTTGCCTCTTTCTTGCTGGCAGGCATACCGGACCTCCTGCGTCGTTGTCTCTTGCGGACCATTTTAAGGGGTAAGGGCAACCTTGCGGATAGAGGGGCGAGTTTTCAACGGTCCCCGGTGTCGGAGGGTCCCCAGTAAAACCCGGAGACGCCGGAGACTGTTGGAAACTCGCCAGCTCACGACAACATCAACCTAGGTTTTCAACGCTTTCCATAGCCGGAGGGCTTCTATAAGCCCGTAAGCTGTGGAAAGGGTTGGAAACCGAATATTGGGCTTAGACCTCCACAAAAAATCTTTCTACCCAATTTCTACCCAAATGCCGCTAATAAGACCCTTATACAAGAAGACAGGCCAGACGTTTTATGCCGTCTGACCTGCAATTTCTTCTGGTGCCCCCGGCGCGATTCGAACGCGCGACACCCGCTTTAGGAGAGCGGTGCTCTATCCCCTGAGCTACGGAGGCATGTTGTACTAGTGTAGCAGATTTACACCGTTGTAATGCAGCGTATAACCACTCTTCGAAGTTACGGTGGAACAGCCCTCCGGAAAGTGCGTCCCACTATCCAGGCAAATTCTGGGTCAGACTTTCCCCATGGGACCTCGCTGGGAACCTGTGTCCCAGAATTTCGGCTCGAAACGGGACACGGTTTCCCAAACGACCCCGTTCCGGAAACTACATCCCGGAATCGGCGCTCGAACTGGGATGCACTTTCCCAATCGAGCCCCATGGGAAACTGCGTCCCACTTTGGGGGGCGCTCTTTAATGACTAGTTACCTTTGTGGAAGAGGTTTTTGATAACGGAGGGGATGCTCTTGGCACCCTTGGCCGTTACATCGATAAAGTCGGGCGAACGCACGAGCTTATCCTCGTCGACGTACTTGCGGACAGCACGAAGCGTCTCTTTGTCGTCGCGCGTCGAAAACGTAAAGTGACCGTTGTCCTTGGTGAAGATGGCAAAACGCGTGATCTTCTTGGTGCCGCGCAAAACCTCGGCGGCAATATAGTCGACCTCGTCCCACGGGATTTGAATATAATCCTCGGGATTGCGCTCGTTATAGTACTCAAACGCCTTATTGCCCACCATCACGTTACCGTGGCTGGTAAGCCCCATCAGGCAGGTTGCCGGCGTTGCCAGATCGACCGTGCTGTTCTGAGATTGCGCCATGCGCGCCTCGCCCTCCAAATAAAACAATCGGACCGCATCCAGTGTACCCACCGGGTGCGGTCCGTTTCAATGGCTCAAAAGCCCTTGCCTAGCAATTATCGGTCTTAAGCCGAAACGTGCTTACATGAAGCCGCAGACGCGACCGATGATGCCGACGGCGAAGAGAGCCAGGATGATGACGATCGGGCTGACCTTCTTCTTGAGGAGCTTGCAGACCAGCAGGGTCAGGCACACGGCGGCAAGGCCGGGGATGAGCTGATCGAGGTTAGCCTGAAGCGTGGTGACCTTCACCTGATCAAGGGCGGTAGCACCGACGGAGTTATACATCGTCAGCGCTTCCTTGACGCCCTCAGCACCGGAGGGCAGGTTAGCCCAGTCGATAAAGGCGCCAGCAGACTGCGTGACCTTGGAGACGACCGGGGTGAAGGAGATGGACACCCAGCGCTCGACCAGGGCGCCGATGATGAACATACCAAGGATGGAAGCACCCTCGGTGACCTTGCCCATCAGACCGCCGGAGAGGTCCTTGGCGATGGAGGAGCCGACCTTGTAGCCAAACTCCTGCGTGTACCACAGGAAAGCGTAACGGATGATGTTCCACGCGAAGAAGAACAGCAGCGGACCGGCGATGCTGCCGGACAGGGCCATGGAAGCGCCCAGAGCGCCCAGAATCGGGCGAAGAGTGAACCAGAAGGCGGGGTCGCCGACGCCGGCGAGCGGGCCCATCATACCGACCTTGACGCCCTGAATGGCGACGTCGTCAATCGGTGCACCGTTGGCGCGCTCCTCCTCGAGAGCGAGGGTAACGCCAATGACGGGGGCGGAAACATAGGGGTGGGTGTTATAGAACTCCAGGTGGCGCTTAAGAGCGGCAATCTGGTCATCCTTGCTGGTGTAGAGCTTCTTGATCGCAGGGATCATTGCGAAGCACCAGCCGCCGTTCTGCATACGCTCGTAGTTCCACGAGCCCTGAAGGAACTGATGACGGAAGCAAACCTTCTTACGGTCAGCCTTGGTGAGCTGAATCTTGTTCTCTGCCATATGTATCACTCCCCTCCTACTCGTAATCGTTCAGAATATCGCCGAGCGGGTCGCCGGAGCCACCGCCCATGCCGCCACCCTGCTTGGCCAGATCCTTAAGGCCAAGGTAGATGAGGGCAAGGGAGATGCCGATGAGGCCAAGGGCGATCAGCGTGAGCTGAGGGATGGCAGCAAGGACAAAGCCGAGGATGAAGAACGGCCAGGTCTCCTTGGTGGCCATCATGTTGATGACCATGGCGTAACCGACGGAAGCGACCATGCCGCCGCCGACAGCCATGCCGCCGGACAGCCAGTCGGGCATAGCGTTAAGCGCGTTGGTAACTGCCTCGGCCGGGATGATGCACAGAAGTACTGCCGGAATGGCGATACGAAGGCCCTGCATAAGGATGGCAATGTACTGCCAGCGCTCGATGCCGGCGAAGTCGCCCTTCTCGGCGCAACCGTCCATGGCGTGAGCGATAGCGGTAGCCAGGGTACGGCAGATCATGGTCAGGAACAGACCAGCGACCGACAGCGGGACAGCGACGGCGATAGCGGCGGTAACGGCCTTCGACGGATCGGTAGCGCCGCCGTTGAGGGCGAGCACCATGATGATCGAAGAGGCAACCGAGGCCAGGGCGGCGTCAGGCGCGACGGCGGCGCCGACGTTAGCCCAGCCAAGGGCCATCATCTGAAGCGAACCGCCCAGGAGGATGCCCTCCTGAAGGTGACCGGTTACGAGACCGATAAGCGTGCATGCCACGAGCGGCTGATGGAACTGGAACTCATCCAGAATGCCTTCCATACCGGCAAGCAACGCGACAATCGCAACAAGCAGAATAGTGATTGCAGACATGTATCGGACCCTCCTTTACTATGCTTGAGCGGCCAGTTCGGCCTTAGCTTTCTTCAACATGGCGTCGAGATCCTCGGAGGAATCCGAAGGAACCTTGCGGACCTCGAACTTGACGCCCTTGGCCTTGAGGGCCTCGAGAGTCTTGACGTCGTCATCGCCCATAGCGACGGCGTTGGTGACGACGACCTTGCCCTTGGAGTGAGCCATGGAACCGATGTTGACTTCCTTGATGTCGACGCCGGCCTCGATGGCCTTGAGCAGATCCTGCGGGTTCTCAAAGAGCAGCATGGCCTTGGTGTCACCAAAGCGCGTGTCCTTGACGACCTCGGCCATCTTCTTGATGGGCACGACGTTGGCATGGACTCCCGGAGGGGCAGCCTGCTCGATCATGGTCTTGCGGAGCTCGTCGTGAGCAACGCCGTCGGAAACCACGATGATGCGGTTGGGGTTGATCTGCTTGGTCCACGTGGTGGCCACCTGGCCATGAAGCAGACGGGTGTCGATACGGACGTGGGCGATCTTGATGTGCCCATCGCCGATGACCGTTCCCGGAGGGATGGCACCTGCAGGAGCAGCGGCGGCCGCAGCCGGCTTCTTCTCCTCGGGCTCCAGAGACTCGGGCTTGACGCGCACGCCAGCCTTAGCCTCAGTCACGAGATGTTTTGCGATCGCATGTGCAGTGTTCTTTGCGTCAAAGCGCTGCGAATATGCCTCGATGAGCATAGGCAGGTTGACACCGGTGACGATAGCCCAGGAATCGTGGCCCTCGATGAGCCCGCTGATCTGGTTGAACGGCGTGCCGCCCCACAGATCAACGAGGAAGAGCACCTGCTCCTGGTCTTCGAAGGAAGCGATTGCTTCCTCGACCTTGGCACGGAAGTCGTCGGGGCCCATGCTCGGCTCGAGCGAGACCACGGCAACAGACGGCTGATCGCCAAAGACCATCGAGCCCGTCTGCTTGATTCCAGCTGCCAAGTCCCCGTGGCTAGCAAGAACAATACTTACCATCACATAACCTCCTTTTTGTCTACGTATTTCCTACACGACATGAAAGGAGTATACCTGTTTGGATTGTGGAATTATAGCTAAATTCGCAAAAGGTTGCATTATTTGTTTAAACGTCTAGGTTTGTTACAAGTTGATTACGTTACTGCTTTTTGACTCATTACACGACAAGGCGTCGCTCATCAAGCCATGCATTTTACAGATACAAGCAGGCTGTTCATTAATATCGATTTTAGGCAAGCGCGAATGCGCTTGTACTGCCGCTATTTTGTTTAAACAGACATGGCTTGACTATTTTCGTGACTTATGTTCTATGAAACCACTCAAAATAGTTGCGGTGGAATAGTTCTTGTTTAAGAGCCAGAAGGCTGAATTTAGGAACTATTTCACCGCAACTTATAGGGAATCCTAGGCGATGTGGAGGGGGTTGGCGGCGTCGACGGCGTCGGGGGCGTCGGAAGGACCGTCGGGGACAGCGTCTGCCGGGTCCTCGTCGGGGGTCTCGATCTGTTTGATCATGACCTCTTGGCCCTGCAGCAAATAGGTCTCGCCGCTACCGCAATGGGGACAGGTCTTGCCGTGCTCGACTGTCGAATAGTCGCGGCCGCACGCCTCGCAATGTGTCACGGCCTCAACGGGCTCCACGATAAGCTCTGCACCCTCGGTGATGGGCTTTTTATCTGCCGCCCAGCGCCAAGCGTCGAGTAGCAAGTCGGGAACGACGCCCGAGACCTCGCCCAGTAGCAACGTCACGCTCGAAACGCGACGCACGCCATTGGCGCGCGCCACGTTCTCGACATCGCGAATGATGTGATAGACGATTCCCAATTCATGCACTTTTTCCTCCGCCGTTCCCGTTATGACTACTTACTTGCGACCGAACTTAATCTTGATGGCGCGTTTCAAAGCATACTTGCCCAGGCTCGGGAGCTTTTGCTCGTATTTGACCATCGTTGAGCACTCGGGGCGGTCGCGATCCAGATGGATGGCGTCGAACGCGCACTTGGTGGTGCACAGGCCGCAGCCGATGCACTTGTTAGGGTCGACGATCGAGGCGCCGCAGCCCAGGCAGCGGGCGGTCTCGGCGCGCACCTGCTCCTCGGTAAAGGTCTCAACATACTCGCTAAACGGCGCAGCCTTCTCGCGTTCGCGGTCCACGTGGGCAACCTCGCGGCTCGCGTTGTCGTAGCTTTCGATCACGACATCGTCGCGGTCGAGCGCGGTGTAGCGGCGCTGGTTGCGGCCGATGGTGAGCGTGGAGCCCGGCTGCACAAAGCGATGGATGGACACCGCGGCCTCGTGACCGGCGGCGATAGCGTCGATGGCAAAGCTGGGACCAGTGTAGACGTCACCACCCACAAAGATGTCGGGTTCGGCGGTCTGGTAGGTCTGGGGATCGGCAAGGGCACCCTGACCGTGGCCAAGCTCCACCTGGGAACCAGCTAGCAGGTCGCCCCACACAATGGACTGGCCAATCGACATGACGACACGGTCGGCATCGACACGGCGCAGATCGTTCTCGTCGTACTCGGGCGCAAACCGGCCCTCGTCGTCAAAGACACGCGTGCAGCGCTTGAAGGTGATACCGCACACGCGACCGACCTCGTCCAGGTGAACCTCCTTGGGGCCCCAGCCGCAGCTGATGTGAGCGCCGTCCTCAACGGCCTCGCGACGCTCCTCCTCGCTGGCGGGCATCTGGGCCTCGCCCTCCAGACAGAACATCTCAACATGCTCAGAGCCCAGACGGCAGGCGTTGCGGGCAACGTCGATGGCCACGTTGCCGCCGCCCACCACAATGGTGCGGCCGGACAGGGTATCGATCTTGCCGCTGTTAACCTCGCGAAGGAAGTCGACGGCCACGGTCACGTCCTCGGCATCCTCGCCCGGAATGCCGGCAAGGCGGCCGCCCTGGCAGCCAATGGCAACGTAGAAGGCCTTGAAGCCCTGCGCGCGCAGCTCGTCGAGCGTCACGTCTCGACCGACTTCCACGCCATAGCGGAACTCGGCACCCATCAGGCGAATGACCTCGACCTCGGCCTCAATGACGTCCTTCTGCAGCTTAAAGCTGGGAATGCCGTAGGTGAGCATGCCGCCCGGGCGCTCGTTTTTCTCGAACACGACGGGCTTGTAGCCCTTCTCGGCAAGATAGAAAGCACAGGACAGGCCAGCCGGGCCGGCACCGATGATGGCAATCTTCTGATCGAAGCCGCCAGCGCGCGTCGGGGTCACCACAGGTGGGACATAGCGGGTCGCGGCGTCCAGATCGCGCTGGGCGATAAACTTCTTGACCTCGTCGATAGCCACGGCGGCGTCCACACGGCCGCGGGTGCAGGCATCCTCGCAGCGGCGGTTGCACACACGGCCGCAGATAGCGGGCAGCGGGTTCTCGCGCTTAATGAGTGCTAGGGCCTCGTCATAGCGACCCTGAGCCGCAAGCTTCAGATAGCCCTGAACGGCAACGTGCGCGGGGCAGGCCGTCTTGCAGGGAGCGGTGCCGGACTCATGCGTCTCGATGCGGTTGTCGTTGCGGTAGTTGGGCGACCACTTGGTGTGGTCCCACTTGGTGGCGTCGGGCAGCTCCTGGCGCGGATACTCGGGCACCTGTCCGCCGGCCTTTTTGCTGCAGAGCTTCTGGCCCAGTTTGGCGGCGCCGGCCGGACACACCTCAACGCAGCGACCGCAGGCCACGCACTTGTCCTTCTCGACCTTGGCGACATAGGCTGAGCGCGACAGGTTGGGCGTGTTGAACAGCTGCGAGGTGCGCAGGGCGTAGCACACGTTGACGTTGCAGTTGCAGATGGCGAAGATCTTGTTCTCGCCGTCGATATTGGTGATCTGGTGCACAAAGCCGTTGTCCTCGGCCTGGCGCAGGATGTCGTAAACCTCGTCGCGGGTCACGTAATGGCCACGATCGGTCTCAACCACGTAGTCGGCCATATCGCCCACGGCGATGCACCAATCGGCCGGGTCGTCGGCGCAGCCCTCACCCATCACGCGACGGCTCGCGCGGCAGCTGCAGGTGCTAGCGGCATATTTGCCATCGTATTTGTCGAGCCAATGCTCGATATGCTCGATCGGTACCGAGGTGCTCGCGGCGTCGATAGCCTTCTCGACCGGAATGACATGCATGCCGATACCGGCGCCTCCGGGCGGCACCATCGGCGTGGCCTTCGACAGCGGTCCCTTGGACGCCTGCTCAAAGAACTTGGCATAGACCGGGTGCTCCTCGAGCTGGCTCACGCGCATGTTGAGGAACTCGGCGGAACCCGGCACCAGCATGGGCAGCACCCACTGCTTGGCGCGCTCGGGGTTTTCCCAGTTGTACTCGAGCAGACCCGTGTAGCTCATGTCGTCGAGCATCTTTTCGATATCGGCTTCGGGCATGCTGGTGAGCTTGACCATCTCGGGCAGCGTATAGGGACGGCGCATCTTCATCTTGCAGAGCACTTCGGCCTGCTCGTCGGTTGCGGCCTCGGCAAACGACCAGTACTCGTAGCCCAGCAGCTCATCGCGATGCAGCAGACGGTTGGTGCAGTGCTCGCACAGCTTGACGATGGCCTCGCGCGGATGCTCCGGCAGCGGCGGCACGAACTCCGAACCGATGTCGGGCTCGGTGTAACTAATCCCCGGTCCGTTGAGAATCATGGTTGTCCCTTCTCTTGCCGCAGCCCGACGAGGCCGCAGCGCCCCTCTTTTTTTGCAGGCCGGGCATGCCCCCCCATGCCGTTCACCCGCCATTGTTGACATTGTGTCAAAAATAGTATTGACGAACCGTCAACAATATTCAAGACTGTTAGGCGAACGGTCAGGCAAAAGGGGATGAAAGGCGGCAAAACATGGGCAACAACACAGCAGATACCTCTGTGGTCGATGCCGTTCCCGCATCCGATAGCGCGGCAAAGCGCCTGACGGGCGACGAACGCCGTCGCGAGATCCTCGATGCCGTGCGCACCGTAAGCTCCGAGCTGGGCGTGTCCCACCTATCGGTATCGGCCGTGACCAAGCGAGCCGGCTGCACGCGTTCATTGTTCTACCACTACTTTGCCGATATGGACGCCGCCGTCACCGCTGTCATGGACGAGGCGATCGACGGCTTTATCTCCGAATTCGAGCAGTGGAACGCCGACCGCACCGTCGGCGATATCGAGGGCGCGCTCGACACCGTCGCCCCGCTCTTTAAGCGCCTGGTCGCCAGCGGCCACGAGCTGCCGAATACGATCACCTCAAGCAGTGGCGCGCTCTACGGCGGCTTTTTGCACAACGTGGTCCAGCGCGTGGCGCAGTATATCTGCGACACCACCGTGGTGGATTTTGTCGCCCATCATGAGCTACGCATCGACCATGTCTACGAGACGTTCTACACCCTCATCATGGGGTTGTTGATGTATATCCGCACGCACCCCGATGTGCCCGACGAGACGGTCAAGGAAATCATCGCCTCGACACTCCACATCGAGGGCTATACCGCCAAGTATCCGGAGCGCAAGCCCCAGAACTGACAACATTTGGCCAAACTGCCCGCGATCAGAAGAGGGGCCGCGGGCGTGTGAAAGGAGAGCAGCATGCTGTTCGATGTTTGGGGTAGCGATACCCTTATCCACTGGGCCGGCTGGGCCATGGTCTTTATCGGCCTGATCGTGCTCAACGAGGTCGGCCGCCGCACCAAGCTCGGCGCGGCAATCATCTTTGGCGTGGCTCCGCTGGCCATGACCATCTACTGCGTCGCCATCGCCGTGGGCGTTTCGCAGGGTGCCGAGTGGGCGCTCACCAACCCCACCCATGTGTACCAGAACAGCTGGTTCCACTACGCCAAGGTATACGCGGCGCTCGCCGGTTGCTGGGGCTTCATTGCCATTAAGTACCAGTGGGGAAAGATCGGCAAGGCGCATTGGTTCCGCGCATGGCCGTTTGTGATCGTCGCCATCAACATTATGATTGCCGTCGTGTCCGACTTTGAGAGCGCCTATCACTTCTTTGTCCTGGGCGAGTCCACCTGGGTCACCTCCGAAGGTGCTACGCAGCTGGCCGGCTGGAACAACGTGTTCAACGGCATCGCCGGTATCATCAACATCTTCTGCATGACCGGTTGGTGGAGCGTCTACGCCTCCGAGGACAAGACCGACATGCTGTGGCCCGATATGACCTGGGTCTACATCATCGCCTACGATATCTGGAACTTCTGCTACACCTACAACTGCCTGCCCACCCACTCCTGGTTCTGCGGCTTTGCACTGCTGCTGGCGCCCACCGTCGCCGCCTTTATCTGGAACAAGGGCGGCTGGATCCAGAACCGCGCCTTTACGCTGGCCATTTGGTGTATGTTTGCCCAGGTGTTCCCGTACTTCCAGGAGGAGTCCATCTTTGTGACCCACTCCACGCTCGACCCCGGCGCCGCTACCGCGGTCTCGATCGCCGCTCTGGTCGCCAACGTCGCCGCGATCATCTACATCGCCTACCGCGCCAAGAAGCTCGGCCGCAATCCCTACAAGCAGGATGTCTTTGAGGGCACCAGCGATTGGGAGAAGGCTACTGCTCGCCGCGCCAAGGTTGATTACGCGCACGCCGAGTAACGCGCCTGGCGCAGACATCGCTTGAATGTGAAGCCGCCTGGCCGACTCCGCGCTATGCAACGTATTGCATGCCCCCGGAAAGCGATTTGTCCGCTTTCCGGGGGCTTTTTGTTGTTGCGAGGATGCGGCCCAGGATGCGCTCAGGTTAAATCGGATCTTATATTTCGTATGCGCTTTATATGGCTCCATTTTTGGGTACAGTGTTGAGCCGATATTGCATTGGGGGGATATATGAGCGATGAGACGTATGGCCGCGAGGATGCGGCCCAGGATGCGGAAGCATGTGCCGAAGCCTTGGAGAGCCTTGACCGGATCGCGCTAGACGAGCTCTCGTTTAGCGATTCGGCCGTCGACGCGCAGGACGAGGTGCACGAAGACACTGAGAACGAAGGCAGCGACGCCAAAGACGCTCCCGACGAAGCCGAAGAGGACGAAAGCGAGGCCGGCAATCAGCCCGAATCCGACACGGGTGAGGAAACCGTCTTGCTCGACAGCTTGCCGGCCGAGGATTCGCTGACCCGCGAGCTTCCTGGCCTGGGTTCCGCACCAGCCGTGGACGAAACCATCGCCATGGGCGATATTCCCCTGCCGTCCGTTCCCTCGGCACGCGAGGCCGAGGTTCGCCATCGCAAGATGTCGCCCAAGCGCCGCAATCTGATGGTCGCCGGTGTCGTGGCCGTCGCGCTCGTCGCCGGCGGTGCAGGCTATGCTGCCTGGAACGGATATCAGCAAGAGCAGGCTGCCACTGTCGCCGCCAATGCCCACACGATGATGTCAGTGCAGATTGGCGTGCATGCCGCGGGCCTCGACTGTTCCACTGGCTCCAAGATTCCCGTACAGGTGAGCGGTCAGGATTCTGACGGCTCCTCCGTGAGCGAAACGCTCTATGTTGACGAGCACGGCCGCGGCATCAAACTGCTGCCCGGCGATTACACGCTCTCCATCGCCGCCTCCCCCATCGCGGCCGACGGCACCATCTATACCGTCCCGACCACCAAGACGCAGGTCACCGTTAAGAGCGATGAACAGGATTTAAGTGCCCAGGCTACCTTTAAGCTCAAGGTGCCTTCGGCCGACACGGTGACTGACGACCAGATCGATGCCGCCGCCAAGTATGCCGAGGAGGGCGGTGCGAGCTCCGCCGCCACCGCCAAGGTACTCCAGCAGGCGGCAACCGCGCGGCGCGACGCCGCCGTCAATGCCGTGAGCGCGCAAAAGGCACAGGCATCCCGTGATGCTGACGCTCGCCACAAGGCAACCGACCTTTACCAGCTCGATATCCCCGTCGAGTGGTACGGCAAGGTCGAGACTTGGCAGAATGGCAGCACACTATGCATCTATCTTGCCGGCGACAGCGATACGCCGATCGTGACGCTCGTCACGGTGCGCGACGGCGAGAGCTTTACGCCCGATGAGGGCGATACGGTTTTGGGTGCGGCAAACCTTGGCAACGGCTACACCGTCTACGTCAGCGGCCCCGTCTATCCGTACGTGGTGCCCCAGACTATCAACGGGCGCACCCAGAATCCCGTGTCGACCTACCCCATGGACACGGCCATTGAGCTTGTCGAGCTGACGACCGGCAACCGCTACACCTATAGTCAGATCAAGAACGACCTGGTTGGCAAAAACGGCAACGCAGACGCCGCGACCAAACTCGAGACCGACTACCTCGCGCAGATCCTGCTGCCGAGCATCAAAGCCCAGGACTAGCCTGGCGCAGCAAGGTGCTCCCCAACTGTGATGAAGGAGCCAGGAGGTCCTGACCCCACAGGTCCATAGATGATTAGGCAAGGAGCCACTTCCATGCGGGCATAACGTGTACCACACCGTGCTCGCATGGAATATCGGTCTGTTCATCCATGGTAACGATTGCCGACTCGCCAAGATCAAACTGGGCCATCGAGGCATCAAGCGCGGCAATTTCGCGCTCGCGCGTTTTCTCACTTGCCATATCCGCACTCACCTGAATCAGGCTATAACCCCGCATGAGAAGCGCGTCCCCAGCCACAAAGTCCACCTCATGGCTTTTGCTCTTCTCTTTGATCAGCAGGCGGCAGACCGAGCCGGTCCTCGCCGCGGGAGTCCTTCTTCTTAGCGCATTGAACACTGCGGTCTCGAGCCTCTGGCCCTGGTCCAATGCTGATGCGGGAGAGAATGCTCCAAACATCGCAGGATCGACAGCGTAGACCTTTGACGCAGACCGCATGTTATTTGCCAGTGAACGCGTGAACTCCGGCACGGAGAACAGCAGATAGGCATCCTCGTAATACTCAAGTAAGTCGCTGAGCGAATTACGACTGACGGGTATCTGCCTGCTCTTGAACTCGTTGTACACTTTGTTCACCGACAGCTCTCGTCCCGAAGATGCCATACACCGCGTTAGGAACAGCGATGCCAGGCGAGGGTTCTTGACGTCGTACCGTTCAATGACGTCCATAGCGACCGTTCGCGAAGCATATTCCTGTAGCAGCTGAATCGCGTCTGCGGGCGTCTGCTCAAGCGTCGCGATGAATCCCCCTCGTTCAAGATATCCGATCAGATGATGTCGAAGCAGCGCTGCATCGCTTGGGGAAAAGGTCGCATCTGGCTCGAAAACGCTCCCCGTCTTATACCGAACGTATTCCGAAAAACTCAACGGAAAAAGCTCCCGTATAAGAGAACGACCCCTGAACTCGCTCTTAAGTTCTGAGGACAGCATCTTAGAAGAAGATCCCGTCACATAGACGGTCGCCTTCTCCGTATCGACTACACGCCGCAGAAACGCACCCCATTCGGGAATTTCCTGGATCTCGTCAAAGAAAATGTAAGAGCCCTCGGTTCGAGCAGCAGGATACAGCGCATAGAACGTGTCAAGCACGTCCGCCAGCAACGATGGCTCATACGGGCGCAAGCGCTCATCCTCAAAATTGAAGTAAAGCATCCGGTCAAGCTCGACGCCCCGGCTCTGAAGCCGCCGCATCTCCTGATACAGGCGATACGTCTTTCCACAACGGCGGGCCCCCACAATCACATTTACGATGTTGTCGCGCTTTGGCTCCTGTGGGTTTCCTAGATCAAGGTCTCGCTCAAAGACCTGCGGAACCCCCTGCTGTTCAAAGTCCTTTATTTTCTGGGCGATCAAGTCGTTGAATGCCATGACTCTCCAATCTTGCTCTCTAGCTAATCAAAATTATAGCGATTCTTGATTAATTATAGAGCAAGATTATGTCTAACTTGATTAATACTTAAGCAAGTTTTTTCACTATTACTGCTCAAAGGATGCCAAGTGGCTGAGAGGACAACCAAGCTCGAATGCGACTCCCTAGACAGTCGATTTGGGACGGGACTTTTTTGACTACCCTCCCCCTGTAGAAAAATCCCTAACGCAGTTGCGGTGAAATAGGGCTGTTTTTGCTGGTCAAACCGCAAAACAGTCCCTATTTCACCGCAACTTATTGGTGGCCTTTTGGGTGGCACTTAGCGCCAGGGGTCGGCTTCGAACATTGGCTCGCGCTCGGGTCGTCGGTCGCTGTAGGGATCGTAGCCGTCATCGTCCTCGTTCTCGGCACGGATGTAGGGATCGCGCGGCTTGGGCGCCGGCTTAGGCACAGGCTTGGGTGCGGCGGGTGCGACATCGGTCGCCGGCGTGTTTGTCTTGTTCTCGTCTATCATCTGCATATCTCCTTGCCATGTACTCATGCTCAACATCATCGATTGTCGCACGAAAAAGGGCGGCGGACCCGATTGGATCCGCCGCCCTTGGCGTTTTGCGATGAGGTGCGGTTAAAGCCGGTCCCATAATTTACTCTGCGTCGGGGACCTCGTAGGTGGCCGCCGGCGTGCTGTCGCACACGACGGTAAAGCCACCGTCCTTGTCGACATCGACCGTCACCTGATCGCCCTCGCGCACCGTGCCGTCGATGATAGCGGCGGCGATGGCATCCACGACCTCGCGCTGAACCAGACGCTTGAGCGGACGGGCGCCAAAGACCGGGTCCAGGCCGCCCACGGCGAGCATCTGCTTGGCCGCCGGGGTGATGGCAAGCGTCATGCGCTCCTTGGCCAGACGCGCGCGGACGTCGGCGAGCTGGATGTCGACGATCTTCTCGATCTGCGCCATACCGAGCGGATGGAACACCACGATATCGTCGATACGGTTGAGGAACTCGGGGCGGAAGGTCTGAGCCATGGCCGCGTCGACCTGATGGCGCATCTCCTCCTCGTCCTTGCCGGAAAGCTCGGCGATGGCCTTGGAGCCCACGTTGGACGTCATGATGATGATCGTGTTCTTGAAGGACACCTGACGACCCTGGCCATCGGTCAGACGGCCGTCGTCGAGCACCTGCAACAGCACGTTGAAGACATCAGGATGAGCCTTCTCCATCTCGTCGAGCAAGATTACGGAGTACGGGCGACGGCGCACGGCCTCGGTGAGCTGGCCGCCCTCGTCGTAGCCCACGTATCCCGGGGGCGCACCGATCAGACGCTGGACGCTGAACTTCTCCATGTATTCGGACATGTCGATACGCACGAGCGCGCGCTCGTCATCGAACAGGCACTCGGCCAGCGCCTTGGCGAGCTCGGTCTTGCCTACACCGGTGGGGCCCAGGAAGAAGAAGCTGCCGATGGGCTTGTCCGGATCGGAGAGACCCGCACGGCTGCGGCGCACGGCCGCGGCAACGGCGGAGACGGCCTCGTCCTGACCGATGACGCGCTTATGCAGCTCGCCCTCCAGGCCCTTGAGCTTGTCGAGCTCGCCCTGCATCATCTTGGACACGGGCACGCCGGTCCAGGCACTCACGACCTCGGCGATCTCGTCGGAGGTCACCTGCTCGTTGAGGCCCTCGCCGTCCTGCTGCTTTTGTGCCTCGAGCGCAGCCTCGGAATCCTGAATCTGCTGCTGCAGGCCCGGAATCACGGAGAAGCGCAGCTCGGACGCACGGCCCAGGTCGCCGTTGCGCGTTGCACGCTCCTCTTCGCTCTTGGCCTCGTCAAGCTGGCCCTTAAGCTCCTGCACGTGGTCGATGGCGTTCTTTTGGTTGAGCCAGCCGGCCTTTTGCACGTTGAGCTTTTCCTGGACCTCGGCAATCTCTTGGCGCAGGGCCTCCAGACGCTCCTTGGAGGCGTCGTCGGTCTCCTTCATGAGCGCCTGCTCCTCGATCTGCAGCTGGGTGAGCTGACGCATGGTGGCGTCGATCTCGACTGGCATGCTGTCGAGCTCCATGCGCAGGCGGCTTGCGGCCTCATCGACCAAGTCGATGGCCTTGTCGGGCAGGAAGCGATCGGCAATGTAGCGATCGGAGAGGTCGGCGGCGGCCACGAGCGCGCTATCGGTGATGTGCACGCCGTGGAAGATCTCGTACTTTTCCTTGAGGCCACGCAGGATCGAGATGGTGTCCTCGACGGTGGGCTCGCTCACCATCACGGTCTGGAAACGACGGGCGAGCGCCGCGTCCTTCTCAATGTACTTGCGGTACTCGTCGAGCGTGGTCGCGCCGATCGCGTGCAAGTCGCCACGGGCAAGCGCCGGCTTCAGGATGTTGCCGGCGTCCATAGAGCCCTCGGTGGCACCCGCGCCCACGATGGTGTGGAGCTCATCGATGAACAGGATGACCTTGCCCTCGGATTTTTGCACTTCTTTGAGCACGGCCTTCAAGCGGTCCTCGAACTCGCCGCGGTACTTGGCGCCAGCGACCAGCGCGCTCATGTCGAGCTCGATAAGGTCGCGGTCGCGCAGGGTGCTCGGCACGTCGCCGGCCACGATACGCTGGGCGATACCCTCGACGATGGCCGTCTTGCCGACGCCTGGCTCGCCTATGAGCACGGGGTTGTTCTTGGTGCGGCGGGACAGGACCTGAATAGTACGACGGATCTCGTCGGTACGGCCGATGACCGGGTCGAGCTTGCCGGCGCGGGCCAGATCGCAGATGTTGCGACCGTACTGCTCCAACGCCTCAAACTGAGTCTTGTCCTCGGCAGACGTCACGCGGTCATCGCCGCGCAGCTCCTCATAGACCTGCTCGATGCGCTCCTTGGTCACGCCGGCGTCGCGCAGAACGCGGCCGGCCTCGCCCTTGTCCTCGGCAAGTGCCATGAGCAGATGCTCAGTCACCACAAAGCTGTCGCCCATCTTGGTGGCCTTTTTCTCGGCCTTCTCGATGACGCGGACGAGCTCGTTGGACAAGCCCATCTGCTGACCCTCGCCCGAAACCTTAGGCGCGTGGTCGATGGCATCTTGTGTGGAGCGTGCGAGCTGGGCCGGGTCGGCACCGATGCGCTCGATAATCACAGAGATATTGCGCTCACCGGCACCGAGCAAGGCGGACAGCAGGTGAATCGGCTCCACCGCGCCGGCCTGCGCGTCGGCAGCCGTGCTCATGGCGGTTTGCAGCGCCTCGCGCGACGTCATTGCTAGCTTATCGATTCTCATGGAATCACCTCTCTTGGGGTGGCCGCCCTACGGGGCGGCTTCACGTTGTTCGAGAAGTATTGTTGCCAGCTTTGCACGATCTTATACATAAATCTAAGTCTCTATATATAAGATTTTCTGAGTGATTGAGAGATAGGGAGCAGGCGCGCTCACCCGCTACGGCCTCGTCCCCTTACTATCTCAATCTGTAACATCTAGCGGCTGTTTATGGCTCCAGATGTTACAAATCAAGATGAAATGACCAGCGGCGCCCGTTTGTCTCAATCTGTAACATCTACTCGGCAAATTAGGGTCTAACTGTTACAAATCGAGACGAACGAAGACACCTGAATCGAAAATCTAAATCTGTAACACCAGGCCCACTTTTAGCGGCCAAGATGTTACAGATCGAGACAGACCGAAAACCACCACAAAGAGGACAGGCACCTTTGTGGTGGTCGCGGTCTCTACTCCTTCGCCGAACCCGTGCTTCCCGATTCGGCGTTCCAGGACATCTCATCCTCGAACAACCATGTACGGGCAGACCCACTATCGCGTGCAGCCTGCGGGTCGGGCAAGCAGGTCTGTTCATAGGCATCCTGAATGCACTGACCCATAAAATCGTTGAGCTCGGTCTGGTTGCCCTCCATGACATAGGCGACATCGCCGTCCAAGATGTAGATACCCGGCCCCTCATTGCCCTCGTAGCCAGGATCGTACGAAACATCACATAACTTAGTGCCATTCGCGGTGTCCAACTCGATGGACGAGCGGCATCCGCCAACCATGTCGTTCGCTTTTGCCCGATAGGATGCATATCCATACCAGCGCTTAAAGGTTTTGCCCTTGAGCAGCTCGGACGCCCTGTCGATCAGACTAGAATCCGTGGTATAGCGCATAGCCCCAAGCTGAATAAGTGGATAATTACTAATGCCCAGCGCAGCCGGTTGCTCATCAAAATCAACGGTAATGGTCTCAGGCTTGTCGTCGCCGGTCAGAAGTTCGACAGATTGAGTCACAGGCTTGACCACCGGCTCCGTCACCGCAGCAGGTAGAAATGCCATACCGACAGCGCCCGCGCCAACCACAGCGATCGCAAGCGCCAAGACAATCAATCCAATACGGGCAAAACGGCTCACGGCAAAACACCCCACAATGCAAACCTTCGCCACCTGCACCAATGATACCGCCAGCTAACACTATTACCAAAAGAAGCCGCGCGCTCCTCACCACCACAAAGGGGACAGGCACCTTTGTGGCGGTTTTCGACGCTAACGGTCGACCATCTCGCGCCATGAGATTAAACTTGAATTGTTCTCTGAACATATCCATTTCTGCCTATCCTCAACAGATCTTTGTCTCGAGGAGCGCATATGAAGCCGTCTCATTCCACCGGTCGCAACGTCATCGCCATTCTCGCCATACCCATCGCGATGTTCTTCTTTATCGTCGTCACGCCCTTTTCCCTTGGTATCGCCTCGCCCTTCGATCTTTGCGGGATGATCGACGCCGGCTCGCGTGCCACCTCGCTCTCCTTTGTCTGCCGTGGCGTGTTCTACGAATATGCAATTCCCACCGGAAGTTGGCAGTCCAAGTTACCGTTGCTCGGCAAGGTCGACGGATGCTCCCCCTATTTCTGCCTTGAACCTCAGGCGCTAAACTATCTGATCGACGACCAGCCACTCGACTCCATCACCCTCGCCTACGACTACGCACCAAACACCGATGAGCGCCACATGAACCAAGTCCTCGACAAGCTGCTTGGACAGTGCGGGCTCACCGCGGAAGCCGGTCGAACCATCTATAGCAACCGGAAATTAAAGCGAACAGAACTCCGCCGTGTCGGAAAAATCAAAGGGCGAAACGGGGCCGCCTACTGGGATGCCTGGGCAACACGCGACAAGGGCGAATTCGGACACAGCACCTATACGGTCACTGTCTACACCAAAGACGGAATTAAGGACAATGTTGACGATTTCGCGTCATCCAAACTCGGCATCCCCAAAACAACCAAGCCCGCCAGCCCAGATGAAATCCTGTAGAGACGCTCATTAGAATGTCGTTCAGCGAGCACGGCAGCATCGAGCTCGCCCCCCACCACCACGAAAGGGACAGGCCCCTTTGTGGTGGTTTTCGACTCTGGCACTCGACTGTCTCGATCTGTAACATCTAGCGGCTCTTTTCGATCTTAAATGTTACAGATTGAGATGAAATGATCGGCGGCGATCGTTTGTCTCAATCTGTAACACCAGGCCCACTTTTAGCGGCCAAGATGTTACAAGTCGAGACAAACCGTGAACCACCACAAAGGTGCCTGCCCCCTTTGTGGTGGTTTTCGACAAAAAGAAGCCGCCCCGATAACAGAGGCGGCATCAAGCAAGCCCATTTATTAGCGTCCCTCAAGACCCAACGAGAACGCAGAAATGTAGCCCGGGACTTACCCTTTCCCGAACGCGACCCTCGCGAAGCGCGTGAGCGGGCGGGAAAGGGTAAGCCCCGGGCGGACAATAAAGTGCGTTACTCGGCAGCGGCCTTGAACTTGTTGTAGTTGATCAGGCAGCCGGCCTTGACGATGGCACGCTCCTCTGCCGTCATATTGGCAATGTAGAGCTCAATCTGCTCGACCGCACCATCGGCACGAACCACGTAAGCGGCGATGTCCTTCAGGTCGCCGTCGAGCGCGGCGCGGATACCCGGCACAAAGACGTAGTCGTCCACCTCAAAGTTGGGCTCCGCCTCCATCTGGAAGGGCACCATGCCCCAGTTCATCACGTTGGAGCGATAGCGTTTGGTGGCGTACTCGTGGACGATGTTGGCCAGGCCGCCGATCACGCGCTGGCAACTCGCGGCCTGCTCGCGGGCAGAACCGTCACCGGGCTTCTTGGCATAGAGCATGGAGCCGTACTCAGTCGCCTTGGCATCGGCCGCGACACCCGCGCCGGCCAGCGCCTCAAACACACCGGCAAGCTCGGCATCGAGCGCGGCCAAGTCGCCCGCGGCCTCACCGGCAACGCGGCGCTTCTCCACGGCATCGACCTCCTTGGAACGACCCACGTAGGCCGGGTCGCGGCGGCTCAGCGTAAACTCGGCCAGACCCAGCGGGTTGGAGCGGAAGGAGCTCGTCTCGCCCGAAGGAATGAGCTCGTCGGTCGTGGTGACCGGGTCCATGATCTTGGAGCACACCTTGAGCAGGATATCGTCGCCGAGGGGCTCCATCGCGGGCCACGGCTTGATGTTGGGGCCTTCGACCAGCTCGTCGGCAGGCTCCGCCTTGCCAAAGCCCCAGTACACGCGCTTTTTGTACGGTGCGTCGTCAAAGGTGTACTCGCAGGCCTCGTCCCAAGTCTCCTCGGGCAGGTCGGTCGCCGGCGTCAGGACGCCGCCGTTGGCAGCCGTCGCCGCAATGGAGCGGGCATCCATCAGGGCCACGGCGCTCAGCTGGCCATTACCCGGCTTGGAACCCTCGCGGTTGGGGAAATTGCGCGTGGTGTGGCGGATGGACAGGCCGTTGTTGGCAGGCGTGTCGCCGGCGCCAAAGCACGGGCCGCAGAACGCCGTGCGCACGATCGCGCCGGCCTCCATAAGGTCGTAGATGTAGCCACGGCGTGTAAGCTCGAGCGCCACGGGCTGGCTTGTGGGATAGACCGACAGCGAGAACTCGCCGCAGCCGGTGTTGGCGCCCTTGAGCACGCAGGCAGCCTGGACTACGGAGTCGTAGTTGCCGCCCGAGCAGCCGGCGATAACGCCCTGCTGCACGTGCAGCTTGCCGTCGACGATCTTGTCGAGCAGGCTAAAGTGCGTCTTGCCCTCGCCGATCTTGGCGGCCTCGAGCTCGACCTCATGCAGAATGTCCTCGAGGTTCTCGTTGAGCTCGTCGATCTCAAAGCCGTTGGAAGGATGGAACGGCAGCGCGATCATAGGCTTGATGCTCGACAGGTCGACCTCGACGCAGCCGTCGTAGTAGGCAACATCGGCGGGCTTGAGCTCGCGGTAGTCGTCGCCGCGGCCGTGCATGGTCAAAAACGCGTGCGTGTCCTCGTCGGTGGCCCAGATGCTCGACAGGCAGGTGGTCTCGGTGGTCATGACATCGACGCCGTTGCGGTAATCGGTCGTCATGCTCGCGATGCCCGGGCCCACAAACTCCATGACCCTGTTCTTAACGTAGCCCTTGGCAAAGACGGCGCGGATGATGGCGAGCGCCACGTCGTGCGGGCCGACGCCGGGGCGCGGGGCGCCCGTGAGGTAGATGGCAACGACGCCGGGATAGGCGACATCGTAGGTGTCGCGCAGCAGCTGCTTTGCCAGCTCGCCACCGCCCTCGCCCACGGCCATGGTGCCCAGGGCACCATAGCGGGTGTGCGAGTCGGAGCCCAGGATCATCTTGCCACAGCCGGCGAAATTCTCACGCATAAAGGAGTGGATGACCGCGATATGGGGCGGAACGAAGATGCCGCCGTACTTCTTGGCAGCCGAGAGACCAAAGACGTGGTCGTCCTCGTTGATGGTGCCGCCCACGGCGCACAGCGAGTTGTGGCAGTTGGTGAGCACGTAGGGCAGCGGGAACTGCTCCATGCCCGAGGCGCGCGCCGTCTGGATGATGCCGACAAAGGTGATGTCGTGGCTCGCCATGGCGTCGAAGCGAATCTTGAGCGCCTCGGGGTCGCCGAACGTATTGTGTGCCTGGAGGATCGAATACGCGATGGTGCCGCGCTTGGCATCCTCGGGCGTCTGCGTAATACCGCGCTCGGCAGCCTCGGCCTCAGGCACAACCTCGCTGCCGTTACGCAGGTAGATGCCGTCCTCGTACAGCTTGACCATACTGTCTCCCACTCTGCCCAAAAGATTTGGGCGCATAGCATACATTCGTTCAATATCGTGCCATAGAACGGTTGCCAGCGGGTTACGAATCTCGGCGTTCACTTTATCTCAGTAAAGCACAGGGCGATATTGGCGCAAGGAGTGTCCCAAAGTGCCGGCACAGAAGGAACGTCCCCAAGTGCCAGCCAAAAATGGGAGTGGATAACCTCCCGTTTCTAGCCCTCAAGCGGACCAAAAGTGGGAGATTATCCACTCTCATATTGTTAGGATTTGCGTCGTAGAGCCGCCGTAACTAAAGATCGGTTCCCGCGCCCAAAAGCTTGCTCATGACCTGTTCGGGGTTAACCGAGCCGTCGCGCGGGGCCAGGGCAGTGATCTTCTTCTGCATCTTGTACTCGTGCAGCTCGTCCTCGAGCTGGCGCACGCGGGCACGGAGTTTTTCGTTCTCGCGCTCGCGCTCCTCGGCACGCTCCTTCATATCGAGGATGCGCACCACGCCGGCAAGGTTGATGCCCTCGTCGGTCAGCTGGTTGATGAGCTCCAAGCGCTCGATATCGGCACGCGAGTACAGACGCGTGTTGCCGCCCGAGCGCTGGGGGTTCACCAGGCCCTTGGACTCGTAGACGCGCAGAGTCTGCGGGTGCATGCCGGTCAGCTCGGCCGCCACGCTGATCATGTACAGCGGTTTATTCCTATTGTCCTCGGCCATGCTACCTGACCCCTTTCCGTCTCGTTATCGTCCATCATAAGCCTGCGGGCACGGGCGTGCGCCACGGCCGCCCTAGTACGTCGCCTTGTAACGGTTGACCTTCTCGCGGTAGTCGCGCGTGTCGGCCTCGCGCAGCTTGGTCATGGCATCGCGCTCGTCATCGGACAGGTTCGTGGGAACTTGCACCTTGATCTCGACGAGCAGCGCACCGGTGCGACCACGGTGCTTAACGTCAGGCGCGCCCATCTCTTTAAAGCGGAACTTCTTGCCCGTCTGGGTACCCGCGGGCACCTTCAGACGAACCGTCGCACCGCCGGGCGTGGGCACGTCCACCGTGCAGCCGAGCGCCGCCTCGTAGACCGAGACCGGTACCTCCATGGTCACGTCGGCACCTTTACGCTTAAACAGCGGATGCTCCTCCACGTGCGTGGTCACGACCAGGTCGCCGCGCTCGCCGCCGGTAACGCCATACTCGCCGCGACGCTTGTAACGCAGCTTACCTCCGTCGACCGCGCCCGCAGGCACCGAGACCGTAATGGTCTGCTGCTCGCCCGTCGAGGGAATGCGGTAGGTAACCTTGTGCGTCACGCCGCGAAACGCGTCCTCGGCCGTCACATCGACGGTCAGCGACAGGTCGCCGCCCTTGCGAGCACGGCTGCGGCCCGCGCCGGCACCGGTAGCGCCTGCAGCCCCGGCAAAGCCCGAGCCCCAATCGCTGCCCCAGGCGCCGTTGCCGCTAAAGATGCTGTCGAAGATGTCGCCCCAGCCGCTGGCGCCCGCGCCGGCACCGTAACCGCCGCTATACGCGCCGCCCGCGCCCGGCATGCCGCCGAACATGAGCATCTGGTCGTACTCTTTGCGCTTCTTCTCGTCCGAAAGCGTCTCGTAGGCCTCGCTGATCTCCTTGAACTTGGCCTCGTCGCCGCCGGCATCGGGGTGATATTTTTGCGCGAGCTTGCGAAACGCGCTCTTAATCTCTTTGTCGGAGGCGCTCTTGGATACGCCCAGGATGTCATAGAAGGTTTTGCCTGCAGCCATCGTAGCTCCTCTCCTGTTACATCCGCCGCCCCTGCGGACGGCGGCTCATGCTTTCATATGGCACTAGGTCAGAAAGGGCCCCGGGTGTTGCCCCGGGGCCCTTCTCAATTACTCCTCGGTGCTCTCGGCCGTATCGGCCGTAGCATCCTCGGGCGCCGCTTCGGGCTCCGGTGCGGGGCGCTTCTCGCCACCGTAGGTCACCGTCACCATCGCGGAACGCAGAATGCGATCCGCCATGCGGTAGCCCTTTTGGTACACGTCGTTGACGGTCTCGTCGTACTGCGATGCGTCCTCGACGCGGCCCACAGCCTGATGCTCGAGCGGATCGAACGCCTCGCCCTTGGGGTCGATGGGCTCAACGCCCTCGTGTGCAAACACGTCGAGCAGCTTGGCATGAACCGCATCGACGCCGTCGACGAACTGCTTAAAGTCGTCGGAAAGCTCTTGGCTGCGGGCATGGTCGATCGCGCGCTCGATATCGTCGACCACCGGCAGCAGCGCGGTGACGAGCTTCTCGGTCGCACGCTCGCGCTCGGCGATGCGCTCGCTGGCGGTGCGGCGACGGAAGTTCTCCCAGTCGGCCTGCAGGCGGGCGGTGCGCTCGGTAGCGTCCTTTGCCTTGTCCTCGGCGGCCTTCTGAGCCTCTGCCGCAGCATCGAGCTCGTTGCGCACGTCGGCAAGCTCCTTTTGGGCCTGCTCGAACTTGAGCTTAAAGTCGTTGTCGGCGGCTTCCTCACCGGCGCGGATAGCGGCTTCCACCATCTCGTCCTCGGTCATCGTCGCCTCCTTGTTGGAATCCTCTACCTGGTTCTCGGCAGCCTCGGCGGCCGGGGCCTCGTTGGCCTCGGTATCGTCTGCGGCCTCTACGGGAATCTTCACGTCCTTCTCCTCAGAGTCAACGGGGGCGGCGCCAGCGGCGGCCGCCTCCGTGCGAGCTTTACGAGCGGACATGATTACTTGTCCTCGTCGTCCACAACCTCGTAGTCGGCGTCGACAACGTCATCGTCGGCAGACTGGGCACCGGCGGCACCGTCGGTCTGCTGCTGAGCGTCGGCGTAGACAACCTGGGCCAGCTCGTAGGCCACGGACTGCAGGGACTCGCCGGCGGCCTTGATGGCCTCGACGTCAGAGCCCTCGAGCGCCTTCTTGGCGTCGGCGATAGCGGCCTCGGCCTTGGACTTCACATCGGCGGAAACCTTGTCACCGAGCTCGTTGAGGGTCTGCTCGGTGGAGTAGCACAGGCTGTCGGTCTGGTTGCGGACCTCGACCTCTTCCTTCTGCTTCTTGTCCTCCTCGGCATGAGCCTCGGCGTCCTTGACCATACGATCGACTTCGTCGTCGGACAGAGCGGTGGAGCCGGAGATGGTGATCTGCTGCTCCTTGCCGGTGCCCTTGTCCTTAGCGGAGACCTTGACGATGCCGTTGGCGTCGATGTCGAAGGTGACCTCGATCTGCGGCACGCCGCGGCGGGCAGCCGGGATACCGGTCAGCTGGAACTTACCGAGCGACTTGTTGTCGCGGGCAAGCTCGCGCTCGCCCTGGAGCACGTTGATCTCGACGCTGGTCTGGTTGTCGGCAGCGGTGGAGTAGACCTCGGTCTTGGAGGTCGGGATCGTGGTGTTGCGGTCGATCATCTTGGTCATGATGCCGCCCATGGTCTCGACGCCCAGCGACAGCGGGGTAACGTCGAGCAGCAGGATGCCCTCGACGTCGCCGGTGAGCACGCCGCCCTGGACGGCAGCGCCGTCGGCAACGACCTCGTCGGGGTTCACGGACATGTTGGGCTGCTTGCCTGTCATGGTCTTGACGAGCTCCTGGACGGCGGGCATACGGGTGGAGCCGCCGACGAGGATGACCTCGGTCAGATCGGAGAGCTTAAGCTTGGCGTCGCGCAGGGCGTTGGTGACAGGCTGCTTGCAGCGCTCGAGCAGGTCACGGGTGATCTTCTCGAACTCAGCGCGGGTCAGCGTGTAGTTGAGGTGCAGCGGGCCGGACTGGTTCATGGTAATGAACGGCAGGTTGATGGTGGTCTGCTGGGCGGCGGAGAGCTCCTTCTTGGCGTTCTCGGCGGCCTCCTTCAGACGCTGCAGGGCCATGGGGTCCTGACGCAGATCGACGCCGTTCTCCTGCTGGAACTTGTCGGCCATCCAGTCGATGACGCGCTGATCCCAGTCGTCGCCGCCCAGGTGGTTGTCGCCCGAGGTGGACAGAACCTCAAACACGCCGTCGGCGAGGTCGAGGATGGAGACATCGAAGGTGCCGCCGCCCAGGTCGAAGACCAGAATGCGCTGGTCGGTGCCCTGCTTGTCCAGGCCATAGGCCAAAGCAGCAGCGGTCGGCTCGTTGACGATACGCTTGACGTTGAGGCCGGCGATCTTGCCGGCGTCCTTGGTGGCCTGACGCTGGGCGTCGTTGAAGTAGGCCGGGACGGTGATGACGGCGTCGGTGACGGTCTCGCCCAGATACTTCTCGGCGTCGGCCTTCATCTTCGCGAGCGTCATGGCGCTCACCTGCTCGGCGGTGTAGTCCTTGCCCTCGATGTCGACGACGGCACGGCCGCCCTGGCCCTCCTTGACCTCATACGGCACGGTCTTGATCTCGGAGGTGCACTCGGAGTACTTGCGGCCCATGAAGCGCTTGATGGAGAACACGGTGTTCTTGGGGTTGGTGACAGCCTGGTTCTTAGCGGCCTTACCAACGACGCGGTCGCCGTCGGCACGGAAGCCCACAACGGACGGGGTGGTGCGGTCGCCCTCGGCGTTCACGATAATGGTCGGAGAACCGCCCTCGAGAACGGCCATAGCGGAGTTAGTAGTACCAAGGTCGATACCAAGAATCTTACTCATTAGAAATTCCCTCTCTCTTTTGCGTTCGCGCCGCCTCGACGATCTGTCGCGCGGCGCTTCGGCTTGTCTTTCAGGATGTAGTGTATCCCCTTATGGGCCGGAATATACAAAATCTAAGTCAATTCATATAAGATTTCTTATTGCTGAGAGTTTAGGTTCTTAAATGCGCAGGTAGACGCACTGTTTGAGTTCTCGGCAAATCTATCGAGATCTATGTAGAGATGGCTGAGGTTTGCGTCCGGGGGTGCCTGGGGGCCGTCTTGCGGAAAGCTCATCCCGGTTTGAGCGTGGATTCCGGGTCGCAGTTTCCGTCTGAAGGCTCAGCCGGAAACCGTATCCCGTTTTGAGAGCTGATACCGGCTCGCATTTTCCGCTAGCGGGCCTAACCGGAAACTGCAACCCGTTTTTCGATAAAATAATGGGATGCGGTTTCCGCAAGCACGCTCAATCGCCCTATATTTCAAGTCACCTTTAGCTAACATTTATGCAGCTCAACGGCCCCACCTGCGTGTTTTTTAGTAAACCTTGGCATACTCGGCGAACGGTATGAAGATGCCGGTCAGAGGGTATTGCAAACGGTCGCTCCCGTGGTATGTTTTTGCCCGAATCAAACCGGCGCGCATCGCCTGTAGCGTCGGTCAACAGAGAGGAAACTACCATGGCTCATCCCGTAATTGATGCCGACGAGTGCATCGCTTGTGGCGTTTGCGTCGACTCCTGCCCCGCTGGCGTTCTGGAGCTCCAGGACGTCGCTACCGTCGCCGACGAGGACTCCTGCGTCGCCTGTGGCGCTTGCCAGGACGCTTGCCCCGCTGGCGCGATCACCGAGATCGTCGAGGAGTAACAACTCCCCCACCTGCACACTCAAAAGTACACCGTGCACAAAAAAGGAGGCTTCCGCATCGCCGCGGAGGCCTCCTTTTGCATATGTGGGCAGCTAATTTGGAGCGGGACCCTTGGCAGTTGCGGTGGAATAGTTCCTGTTTTATGGCTTGGATGCCGATTTTAGGAACTATTTCACCGCAACTTATAGATGCGGCGTCGACTAGGACAAATCGTCCTCGTAGGGCATTAGGTCTGCCAGATAGCCCTTCTCTTTGAGCATGGCCTCGATCTCGTCGAGGGTTTGCTCGTCGTCCGCGGCAATGCGATGGAAGTGATAGCCGCTCGTCACCGTTAGTAGCGGAAAGCTCTTGCCGCTCTCGATATCGTGCAGGTAGCGCTCGACATCTCGACGATTGCGAATGTCCAGGTCGGCCGTGATCTTGCCGTACACGCGGTGATTGACGATCACGTTGAGCACGGCGCCGCCGGCGTCGACGATACTCGTGAGCTCATCGCCTGCCTGCTCCACGCTGTGGCGAACCTTGACCAAGCGCGTGGGCACGGCGGGGCTGCTGGGGGCCTCCTGCAGCACATAACCACGGTTGGTGGCCACGACATCGTGCCCATCGGCACGCAGCAGGGCAATATCCTGAACCACGATCTGACGGCTCACGCCAACCTCGCGGGCAAGTGCGCTGCCCGAAACGGGCTCCTTGGCCACCTCGAGCACGTCCATGATGGCACGGCGACGCTCGCGGGCGTTCATTATTTACCGTCCAGCAGACGCAGGTGCTTAAGTGAGAGGTCGAGGATCGGGGCGGAGTGTGTCAGCGCGCCCGAGCTAATAAAGTCAACGCCCAGGTCGGCGAGCGCGCGGATATTGCTGGCGTCCACGTTGCCCGAGCACTCGGTCTTGGCGCGACCGGCGATAAGCTCAATCGCGGCGGTCATGTCGTCATGGGTCATGTTGTCGAACATGATGATGTCGGCGCCGGCCTCCACGGCCTCGCGCACCATGTCCAGGTTCTCGCACTCAATCTCGACCGTCGTGGTAAACGACGCATGGGCGCGCGCCATCTCGATCGCACGCGTCACGCCGCCGGCGGCATCGATGTGGTTGTCCTTGAGCATGACGGCCGTCGACAGGTTGTAGCGGTGGTTGCTGCCGCCGCCAATCTCAACCGCCGCCTTCTCAAACACGCGCATGCCCGGCGTGGTCTTGCGCGTGTCGACGAGCACGGTCTTGGTTCCCTCGAGCGCCGCGGCCATGCTGTGTGTATAGGTAGCGATGCCGCTCATGCGCTGCAGGTAGTTGAGCGCCACGCGCTCACCCGAAAGCAGCACGCGCGCATCGCCGCGCACCTGACCCACATGGTCGCCGGCGTGCACCTCGTCGCCATCGGCAACGTCGAGCAGCACCGAGCTCTGCGAATCCAGCAGCTCAAAGGTACGAGCGAACACATCCAGGCCGGCGATGATGCCATCGGCTTTGGCGATAAGCTCCACCGTGGCGGGACGCGCCGTGGGGCACACGCTCGCCGTGCTCACGTCCTCAAACGTAATGTCCTCGCGCAGAGCCTGCAGAATCAGATCATCGACGACGAGCTTCATGGTAATGGGATTCATGGTCTACTCCTCCACGGCCTGCGTGCCGGCGGCACGGGCCAAATCATCGATTGCCAGGGCGTCGGCGCTCAGGGCGCGATGACGGCCATCGAGCGCGGGATCGCCCGCCTGCTCCACGGCCAGCGACTCGCCGGTATGCATGTACCACGCGGCGCGACGACCCCAGACCAGTGCTTCGAGCAGACTGTTTGATGCAAGGCGGTTCTTGCCGTGAACGCCGTTGCAGGCCGTCTCGCCCGCGGCGTAGAGCTCGGGCATCGAGGTGCGGCCGTCCTTGTCGACCCACACGCCGCCCATAAAGTAGTGCTGCGTCGGCGTAACGGGAATGGGCTCGTCCAAGATGTCGCGGCCGTCCTCCAGGCAGCGCGCGCGAATGTTGGCAAAGTGCCCGGTCACCACGTCGCGCTCGACGGGGGCAAAGCTCAGCCACTCGTGCTCGGTGCCGTCCTGCTTCATCTGCTCGCGGATGGCGGCGGCGACAACGTCGCGCGGCTGCAACTCGTCGGTAAAACGCTCGCCGGCGGCGTTGAGCAAAATCGCGCCCTCGCCGCGGCAGCTCTCGCTGATCAGGAACGTGCGACCCGGCTGCGGCGAGAACAGACCCGTGGGATGGATCTGCACGTAGTCCAGGTGCTCCATCTTAATGCCATGCTCCTGAGCGATGTAGCAGGCGTCGCCCGTGAGCTGCGGGTAGTTGGTCGAATGGTCGTATACGCCGCCGATGCCGCCCGTTGCCCACAGCGTGTGGCGGGCATGGATCTTAAACGGCTCGCCGGCATGCGCGCCCTCGGCGGCATTTACCAGCTCGTCGGCGGGACGAACCGAGTTGTTCTCGTCCACGGGAACGGCGACGATACCGGTGCACACCGTGGCGCCGTCACGCTCGCCCGTCAGGATGTCGGTCATGGCCACGTGCTCCAAAATCTGCACGTTGTCCAGCTTGCGGACAGCCTGAAGCAGCTTGGTCGTAATCTCCTTGCCGGTGATATCGGCATGGAAGGCAATGCGCGGACGGCTGTGTGCGCCCTCGCGGGTAAAATTGAGGCTGCCGTCGGCCTTGCGCTCAAAGTCCACGCCCATCGCCAGCAGGTCGTTGATGACCGAGCGGCTCGAGCGAATCATGATGTCGACGCTCTCGCGGCGGTTCTCGTAGTGGCCGGCGTGCATGGTGTCCTCAAAGAAGGCATCGTAGTCCGAGCCTTCGGGCAGCACGCAGATGCCGCCCTGCGCGAGCATCGAATCGCACTCGTCGACAGCGCCCTTGGAGAGCATGATCACGCGCGTGCTCGTCGGCAGGTTGAGAGCCGCGTACAAGCCCGCTACGCCGCAGCCGGCAATAACGACGTCGCACTCCATGTCGGGGTATTGTTTGGTTTCCACAGGAATCCTCTCCCTTGTAATGTGGCATAAGGGACTGCCCCTCATGACACATCGTTCTAGCGTGCTGCGTACTCGAGCATGCGGTCGAGCGTGAGTTTGGCCTGGTCGGCAGCCTCGTCCGACACGCCGATCTGCACCTCGCCCTCGCCCGTCTCCAGGCAGCGCACGAGCTTTTCGAGCGTGATGAGATCCATGTTGACGCAGGTGGGCTGCACCACGGGGAAGTAGAACTTCTTGCCGGTGCCCTGGCAGCGGCGCTCGAGCTCGTAGAGCACGCCGCGGACCGTCACGATAATGAACTCGCTCGCGTCGGACTCCTCGGCATACTTGATGATGCCGGCGGTGGAGCCGATGTAGTCGGCCTCGGCCAGGACGTCGGCCTTGCACTCGGGGTGCGCCAGCACGAGCGCGTCGGGGTGGGCCTCCGTCGCGTCGACGATCTGCTCGACGGTGATGATGTGATGGCGCGGGCAGTAGCCGTTGTTGAGGATGACGTGCTTTTGCGGCACCTGCTCGGCTACGAAGCGTCCCAGGTTTTGGTCGGGAATGAACAGGATATGCTGCTGCGGCAGCTCGGACACGATCTTAACGGCGTTGGAGCTGGTGACGCACACGTCGCTCCAGCTCTTGATCTCGACCGTGGAGTTGACGTAGCACACCACGGCCAGGTCGTCGCCGTACTCGGCGCGCGCCGCGTCGACCGTCTCGCGCTTGACCATGTGCGCCATGGGGCAGTCCGCGCCCGGCTCGGGCAGCAGCACGGTCTTAGTGGGATTGAGCAGCTTGGCGCTCTCGCCCATAAACTCCACGCCGCACAACACGATGGTCTGCTGCGGCAGGCTTTTGGCGAGCTTTGCCAGGTAGAAGCTATCGCCGACGTAATCGGCAACGGCTTGGACCTCGGGCGCCACGTAATAGTGCGCCAGGATCACCGCGTCACGTTGGGTTTTTAGTTGCTGAATGGCCTCGACGAGCTCTGCGGGCACCAGTGCCGCACGCTCCGTTGCCGTCGTTGCCGATGCTAGGCCGGCCGCGATATCGCGTGCAAGCTCCGACGCATCCATGTTCGCGCTCTGTGCCATCAAGGCCCCTCTCTTTTGGCGAATCTTGGGGCTTTAGTATGACACCTAGGTTTACAGCTGACAAGACAGCTGTAAACCTAGGTGTAAAGTTGAAATAAAGATTCAATCATATGGCAGGTCCATTTTCGAACTGGCAAGCTGAGGTTAGCCGGGCTTTCGGTAGCGCAAGGGGCATCTTTCGCCACCGCAATACCGCTTGGCGCGAGTTGCACGCCGTGAGGCGCAAACGGTCCGCACCCCCGCAAGCGGCGCGTACCCAATGTGGCAAAATCGAACTACTTAAGGGGGCCGAATGCTCAAGATTATTGCCTGCGACGATGATGTCGCTTTTCTAGATAGACTGCACCGGATGATCGACCGTTGGTCGACCGAGACGGGCACGACGGTCGATGTTGCGCTCGTCACGCGCGGCGAGGACCTGCTGGCCCGCCATGCCGCATCGCGCGCCGACATCATTCTGCTCGACATGATCATGCCGCTCGTCAACGGCATGGACACCGCGCGCGAATTGCGCCAGGCCGATACCGCCGTGCGCCTGGTGTTCCTCACCTCGTCGCCCGAGTTCGCACTGGAGTCCTACGAGGTCCGTGCTTTCGACTATCTGCTCAAGCCCGTGACTTACGAACGCCTGGCGCAGTTACTCGATGAGCTTTCGAGCATGCGCCCGGCGGCAACCGACGAGCTCGTGATCAAAACTTCCTTTGGCTACCACGCCCTGCGCCTGTCCGACATCGAATATGCCGAGGCGCGCAACAAGCACGTGGTCTTCCACCTGCGCGACGGACGCGACATCGAGGCACTCGAGTCGTTCCGCAGCGTCGAGGACCGTTTGGCGCAAAATGCCACCTTCTTTAAATGCCACCGTAGCTACCAGGTCAACTTGCGCAACATCGACCACTTCGATCGCACGGACATCGTCATGCGCTCGGGCGCGTGCATCCCGCTTTCGCGCAGCTGCAAGCAGGGATTCCAAGACGCCTACTTTGCGGCGCGCTTTGAGGGTGGGAGACACTGATGGTCTCCTCGGTCGAAATGGTCCTTTGGGCAATCCACCACGCCACGACGTTGCTCTTTGGCGTCTTTGCCTCGGCGGCGCTGTGCGGTATCGAAATCAATCGACGCCATGCACTCGAGTTGGTGGGGGTCGGAGTCGCAACCGGCGCTGCCTTTTCGATCGCCAATGCCGTCGGCGGCGAGCTTTTTGCCCGTCAGGTCTATCCGCTCGTCGTGCACCTGCCGCTTACCGTCTACCTATGCGCGCGCTACCGCCTGAGCCCGCTGCTTGCCGTGCTCGGCATTACGAGTGCCTATCTGATCTGCCAGTTCAGCAATTGGATGGGCATCGCCGCATTTGCCGCAACCGATTCTCAGATCGCGTACTATCTGGCGCGCATCGCGACCACACTCGCCGTCTTTGCCGTCCTGATGCATTGGGCCGGCGACATCGGTCCGCGCTTGGCGATTAAAAGCACCACCGAGCTGGGCATCCTTTTAATCCTGCCGCTCGTCTATTACGTCTTTGACTATGCCACCAACGTCTACACCACGCTGTTCCACTCGGGCTCGGTGGCAACGGTTGAGTTTTTGGCATTTGCGCTCTGCGCGTTCTACCTTATGTTCCTCGCCGTCTACCTGCGTGAATACGAAGAAAAGGAAACCGCCGAGAGAGAGCGCTGGATGCTCGAAACCCGCGACAGCGTCGCCATCAAAGAGCTCGAGGCTTGGCGTCAATCTGGGCGCGAGCTGTCGATTCTTCGCCACGACATGCGCCACTTCCTGCGCGGCCTGGCCGCTTTAATTGAGGAGGGCCACACCGACGAGGCGCTCAAACGCATCGATGAACTCTGCGAAGCCGGCGATCGCACCGCCGTACGCCGCTTCTGCGCCAACGAGACCGTAAACATCGCGCTTTCGTCATTTAACTCGGATATCAATAGAAACGGCATTACCGCCAACCTGCGCGCCGCCGTACCCGAAACCATCCACGTAGGTGACGCCGACCTGTTTAGCGTGCTCTCAAATGCCTTGGAAAACGCTATCACCGCCGCAAGCGCCGCACCCCAAGGAAAGCGATTCGTCGACTTTGACCTGCGATTAGAGGACGCCCAGCTGCTGCTGTTAGTTTCCAACACGTTTGACCGCGCGCCGCGCATGGTCGACGGCATGCCCGTGACCCGGCATGCGGGCCACGGCTTTGGCACCAGGAGCATCAAACTTGCCGTGGAGCGCATGAACGGCAACTGCCAGTTCCGCATTAACGGCGATCGGTTTGAGCTGCGCGCTGTGATGTAGAAGTGCGGTGCCGATCTCGAGGCGCGCCTTGCCCGCCAGGCAATCGCTCGCCGGCGCCAATCCGCTACAGCGGTGCAGCCGCCGGGGTCAGCTGCTTAATGTATGCCCACATGCGCTGCTTGGCGGCTTTGTCAGTGAGCGCCGCCTCAAAGCCGTCGAGCGCGAGCACGCGGCGGCCCTGCACATGGGCGACCAGGCCGGGCTTGAGCATGGCGGTGTCGAAGTCATCGATCGCCACGAGCATATCGGCGTAGGTCTCGCGCATGGCGTCAGCCGCGTTGTTGTCGAGCAGTAGCACCGCCTCGGGGTCCAAGGCCTCGAGCGCCTCGCGGAACAGCTCGCACGGCAGAGTCTCGCCCACCGCGACCGCTCCGTCACCCACGCCGGCGACGCTTGCCAGCACGCAAAAATCCTCGGGCGCGTAGCCGATGGCCCCAAGCGCCTTGCGCAACGCCGCGCCATCCGGGCCGGCGGCAAGCTCGCCACCCGAACGCTCGGCCTCGTCCAAATCGCCTTTGACCAGCACGATCGGCGAGCACGCGTTGCCCGCGATACGCACGCCACGACCCGCGAGCGATGCGAGCTCCTGCTCGGTCGCCTGGGCGATGGCTTCTTTTTTCTGGCTTTGTGACGTGGGCATGCGCTCTCCAATCGTTTGCGTGCCCACCATTATATAAAAGAGCCGTCCGCGAGTGGTTGCTTTGCGGGCGGCTGGGTATAAGCACGGTCGTACTGAGTTTTACGCGGCCGAGCCGCGTCGCATTATGGAGGTCACCATGGCTGACATTAATCAGATTACCCCCGAGAACTTCGATTCCATCGTTAACGACAGCCTGCCCGTGCTGGTCGATTTTTGGGCACCGTGGTGCGGGCCCTGTCGATCCCTCTCGCCCATCGTTGACGAGGTTGCCGATGAGCTGGCGGGCAAGCTTGCCGTTGCCAAATGCAACGTCGACGACAACCAGGACCTGGCCATGAAGTATGGCGTCATGAGCATCCCCACGCTGATTGTGTTTAAGAACGGCGAGGAGATTGACCGCTCGGTTGGCGCTCTGCCCAAGGCGAGGCTGCAGGCGCTGCTGGAGAAGCATCTGTAATACGCTTGTTACTTACCCGCCGTCTATGAGCACTTTTGCACCGCTCGCCGGACTTCTGGGTGCACCGTGTGCGACCACGGATAGTATGGTAGTCACAAACAGCCCCCAGTGAACGGGTGCGGGTCACACAGACTCGCACCCGTTTTCTTATGCAGCTGCGCGCAGAGCGGGCGTAGTAAAATTTGAACCACTGAACTGCCCCATACAAAAGGAGATTTCCCATGCATGATGTTGGAATGAACATGAGCCAGCTTGCCATGAGCGTCAAGCAGGTCGACGACACCATCGAGCTTGCTCACGAGTGGAGCCATCAGCTGCTGCATGCGACCGAGAACTTTGATATGGAGCGCATCGGCGCCAAGCTCGAGGCAGCCATGGCCGCGCTGCACGAGGCCCACGACGCACTCGAGGGCTACGAAGAGGCCATCGAGGCCGACCACAACTCCGTCGGCTCCGTGAAGCTGGTGTAAGGTGACCGAACACGAGCACGGCTGCGGGTACGAGCACGAGCATCCGCACGGGGCGGACGGTGACGCGGGCTGCCACTGTAGTGGCTCCGGCTCCGAGCTGGTCCGCTTTTCGGTTACCGCACCGGACGACTTGCTGCGCCGTTTTGACGAACAGATCGCGCGCCGCGGCGACGTGGCCAACCGCTCCGAGGCCGTGCGCGACCTGATTCGCGCCTCGATTGCCAAGGAGCAGATGCGAACGCCCGACGAGCAGGTCATCGGATCGCTCACCATGATTTACGACCATCACACCGGCGATCTGACGCGCCGCCTGGACGAGGTGCAGCACGACTACACCGACGAGATTGTATCGACCATGCATGTGCACCTGGACCATCACAACTGCTTGGAGATTCTGGCGCTTAAGGGTCGCGGCGAGCGCGTCTACGAACTGGCAGACCGCCTGCTGGGCCTGCGCGGCGTTAAACACGGCGAGCTCACCTGCGCCGCCACCAAGCAGAGTCTGGGGCTGTAACGGCACACATTTCAATGAAGGAGGATCGCATGCGACATGCGCATATCCATGTAACGGGCATTGTGCAGGGCGTCGGCATGCGACCGTTTGTGTATCGCGAGGCCATGGCGCACGGCATTTGCGGCTGGGTACTCAACGCGGGCGATGGCGTGCATATCGAGGCACACGCTCAAAGCGAGTCGCTCGACGAATTTATCGCCGCGCTTTCCGAGCATGCGCCTGCGGCGTCTCGCGTGGAGCATGTCGAGGTTGTGGACCTAGCACCCGGCGACTGGGACGCCGCTAACGAGCAGGGCTTTCGCATTGTGGCGTCGCAGGATCAAACCGCCCACACGACGCTCATCTCGCCCGACATCGCCACGTGTGACGACTGCCTGTGCGAGCTGTTCGACCCCGCCGACCGACGCTTTCATTATCCCTTTATCAACTGCACCAATTGCGGACCGCGCTTTACCATCATTCGCTCGCTGCCCTATGACCGAGCGGCCACCTCGATGGATCGCTTTCCCATGTGCCCAACCTGCGCCGCGGAGTATGCCGACCCACTCGATCGGCGGTTTCACGCGCAGCCCGATGCCTGCTTTGATTGCGGACCGCATATTACGTGGCGCGAGGCGGATCGCGGCGTTGTGCCAGCGGATGTCGACGCAACACCAGCCGTCGGCTCCACGCGCGAGGCCAGCGATGCCATCATCGAACGCTGCGTCGATCTGCTGGCAGGCGGCAGCATCGTCGCCATCAAGGGTCTGGGCGGATTCCACCTGGCCTGCGTTGCCACCAACGAACAGGCGGTGCGCGAGCTGCGCCGTCGCAAGCGTCGCAGCAACAAGCCACTTGCCGTTATGGTGCGCGGCCTTGCCGACGCCGAGCGCCTGTGTCACATCGATGACGTTGAGCGCGACCTGCTGGCCGGCAGCGTTCGTCCCATCGTGCTGCTGCGTCGCCGCGCAACCGGCAACGACTGCTACGGCTCCCCCAACGCCCCCGAGCTCGCGCCATCCGTCGCGCACGACTTGCCCGAGCTTGGCGTCATGCTCCCCTACACCCCGCTTCAACATTTACTGCTCGCCGCAGCCGCGGCGCACGGCATTCACGCGCTTGTCATGACCAGCGGAAACCTGAGCGAAGAGCCCATCGAGACCGACGACGCCCTTGCATGGGAGCATCTCGTTGCCGCCGGCATCGCCGACGCGCTGCTCGGCAACGACCGCGCAATTCTGTCGCGCTACGACGACTCCGTGGTACGCGTGGTCGACGGCGACGTCATGCCCGTGCGTCGCGCACGCGGATATGCGCCGCAACCGCTTTCGTTGCCGGCGCTCGACGGCACCGCGCCCTGCGTGCTCGTCTGCGGTCCGCAGCAAAAAGCCACGATTGCACTCACGCGCATGGACTCGGACGGCCATGTGGCCTGCTTTGTGTCGCAGCATATCGGCGATGTCGAAAACGGGGCGACCTTCGATGCTTGGAGCGCCGCGCGCTCACGTCTGGAAAATCTCTTTGACCTGGCGCCTGCCGCCCTGGCATGCGACATGCATCCCAGCTATCTGTCGAGCCAATGGGCGCGCGAACAGGCACGGGAGCACAATCTGCCGCTTATCGAAGTCCAGCACCATCATGCGCACATCGCGAGCGTAATGGCAGAGGCGATTGCCGCAGGCCGGCTTGCGCCCGATGCACGCGTCCTCGGCATCGCCTTCGACGGCACGGGTGCCGGCACCGATGGCACCATATGGGGCGGTGAGTTTCTTATCTCCCGTCCCGCCGATTTTGAGCGCGTCGCGCATCTGCGCACCTGGGCGCTTCCCGGTGGCGCCGCATCCGTACACGATGCCCGCCGCAACGCCTTTGCCCTGCTCAGCGAGCTCGACCTGCTCGAGCACCCAGGAGCCGTGGGGCTCTTGAACAGCCTTGACGAGCAAACGCGCAGCATAACGGCAACGATGATCGAGCGCGGCATCAACAGTCCGCGCACCAGCAGCATGGGTCGCTTGTTTGATGCTGCAGCCGCGATTTTGGGCATTTGTGGCCAGGCAACCTACGAGGGCGAACCCGCCATCGAGCTCGAAGCCGCCGCCTGGCGTGCGCTCGACAGCGAAATCGCCCGTTTTCCCGACGACAACGCCGGCTATTCCGCATCTGACCCATCGTGGCCGGACGGCCCCCATGTTCTGGACCAGAAAGCACTCTTTGAGGCACTTTTGGAGGGAATTGAAGCCGGAGCGCCCGCCAACAGGCTCGCACTCGACTTCCATGTCGCCGTCGCGCGCTCCTCGGCACACATCGCCAGCGAAATCTGCGCGCGCGAGGACATCGACACCGTCGCACTCTCGGGCGGCGTGTTCATGAACCGACTTCTGCTTCAGCTCCTCACCCACGAGCTCAAAAGCGCAGGCCTTACTGTCCTTGTCCCCCACACCGTACCCGTCAATGACGGCTGCATCGCCTACGGTCAGGCGGCGGTCGCAAGCGCTCGTCTTGCGCAGATTGCATCGCAGTAGCTCGCTCTCGAACGCCGCTGTGCCCAGCCGTCTCACAGGCGTAACGCGTTTGCCCGCAAACCCCGCGAGCGCTACCATCAACTGATGGATTATTGAGCGCCTATCCAGCGCAAAGCGTCTAAAAGGGGAACAATATGTGCCTTGCCGTTCCCGGTAAAGTAGTCAAACGCGACGACGACCTCAAGGCCACCGTCGACATGATGGGCATCGAGCGCCCCGTGTCGCTACGACTCGTGCCGACGGCACAGGTTGGCGACTATATTCTCGTACACGCCGGCTTTGGCATCCAGATTGTCGACGAGCAGGAAGCCCAAGAGACACTCGAGCTCGTCAATACCATGACCGAGCTGGCCGAAGAGGACCAGCTCGCCACCAACCCGGCCGAGGCATACTAGTGGCGGCGGCGCAGCCGGTTCGCTCCGGTATCGACTTTTCGGCATTTCGCGACCCCAAGCTGGCTCGCGAGCTCATCGATCGTATTCATGAGCTTGTCGGCAACCGCAGCATCAACCTTATGGAAGTCTGCGGTACGCATACCGTGAGCATTGGCCGCTATGGCTTTCGCTCCATTATGCCGACGGGACTCAAACTGCTAAGCGGCCCGGGGTGCCCCGTTTGCGTCACCGCCAACCGCGACATCGACCACGCGATCGCGCTCGCCAACATCGACGGCGCCATCATCACCACCTTTGGCGACATGATGCGCGTGCCCGGATCGTCCACCTCGCTCGCCGCGCAAAAGGCGGCAGGGCGCGACATCCGCATCGTCTACTCCCCGCTCGACGCGCTCGACGTTGCCGAGCAAAACCCCGACCGCCCGGTCATCTTTATGGGTGTGGGCTTTGAGACCACAACGCCCACCATCGCCGCCGCCATCCTGGAGGCAGATGCGCGCGGGCTTTTGAACTTTTCGGTCTATTGCGCTCACAAGACCACGCCGCCGGCGTTGCGCGCCATCGCCAACGACCCCGAGACCGCCATCGACGGCTTTATCCTGCCGGGCCACGTCGCCACCATCACGGGCTTGGCGCCCTTTGGCTTTTTGGTCGACGAGTTCGATACCCCGGGCGTGGTCACGGGATTTGAACCGGTCGATATCCTGCAGGGCATCTGCATGCTGGTCCAGATGGTTGTCGAGGACAGGCCCGCGATTGACAACGCCTACCGCCGTGGCGTCAATGCAGACGGCAACCCCGTAGCGCGCCAGCTGATCGAGCAGGTGTTTGAGCCATGCGGCACCACGTGGCGCGGGCTGGGGCCGATTGCTAACTCGGGCCTTTCCATCCGCCCCGAGTTCTCGCGCTTTGATGCCCGCGCTCGCTTTGACGTGCCCGTTGAGGCGACGGTCGAGCCGCGTGGGTGCCGCTGCGGCGACGTGCTGCGCGGGGCCATTACGCCGAGCAGCTGTCCGCTCTTTGGCCGCACCTGCACGCCCGAGCACCCCGTCGGCCCGTGCATGGTGAGCTCCGAGGGCAGCTGCGCGGCGTACTACCGCTACCGCGACTAGCCCGGACGCACCCGCACACTGGCACCACCCACGATTGGAGTTTTCGATATGTCCCATAGCGTTACCGATAGCACCGTCCTGCTGGGCCACGGCTCTGGCGGACAGATGATGAAGCGCATCATCGATGAGGTCTTTTTGGATGCCTTTGGGTCGCCCGAGCTGCTCGAGGGCAACGACGCCGGCGTCGCCGCGCTGCCCACGAGCGGGCGCATTGCCATGTCGACCGACAGCTTTGTAGTCTCGCCGCAGTTCTTCCCCGGTGGCAACATCGGCCGCCTCGCCGTATGCGGAACCGTCAACGACGTCGCGACCTCGGGCGCCAACGTGCGCTACCTGTCGTGCGGCTTTATCCTCGAAGAGGGCTATCCCATGGATAAGCTCCGCCAGATTGTGCAGACGATGGCCGAAACGGCGCGTGAGGCGGGCGTGTCCATAATCACGGGCGACACCAAGGTGGTCGAGCGCGGCGGGGCCGACGGCGTCTACATCAATACCGCCGGTGTGGGCGAGGTTCCCACGGGCGTGGCGCTCAGCGGTGCCAACTGCCAGCCCGGCGATGTCATTCTGGTATCGGGCACACTGGGCGACCACGGCATCGCCATCATGAGCCAACGCGAGGGCCTGGCGTTTTCGAGCACGATCGAAAGCGATGCCGCGCCGCTCAACCACCTGATTGCCGACGTTTTGGCCGCAGCGCCCGGCACGCGTTGCTTTCGCGACCCCACGCGCGGTGGCCTGGCGTCCACACTCAACGAGTTTGCCCAGGCCAGCGGTGTTGCCATGGAGGTCGACGAGGATGCCGTGCCCGTGCGTCCCGACGTGCAGGCCGCCTGCGAGATGCTCGGCTACGATGTGCTGCAGGTAGCAAACGAGGGCAAGATGGTTGCCGTGGTGCCGGCCGAGCAAGCCGATGCCGCACTGAGCGCCATGCGCGCCGCCCACTACGGCGAGAATGCCGCCATCATCGGTCGTGTGCTGCCACTTGCCGAGGGCTCCCGTCCCGCCGTGCGCGTGCGCACCGGCTGGGGCTCGACCCGCATCCTCGACATGCTCGTAGGAGAGCAGCTGCCGAGAATTTGCTAGGGCGGAATCGCATGATTGGCGCGATGCGGCTTGATATCCCTGGAGATGTTCAGATTCCAAGCACGCCCAACGCATAAGCCCAGTATTATGAGGTGCGTTTTGAAACCCAATGACGGGAGCTTTCATGGCAGCAGTTTTTTCCCATGTGATCTTTGACCTGGACGGCACCATCCTCAACACGCTCGAGGACCTGGCGGCCGCCGGCAACCATACCTGCGAGATGCACGGCTGGCCTACGTTTGCCGTCGACGAGTACCGCTACAAGGTGGGAAACGGCATGCTCAAGCTGGTTGAGCGCTTTATGCCCGCCGAGTACGCGGGCGACGGCCGTATGTTTGAGCAGACGCTCGCCGAGTTTAGGGCTTATTACGGCGAGCACAAGGAGGACCACACCGCCCCCTATGCCGGCACAATCGAGATGCTCGACCGCCTGCGTGCCGCGGGCGTGCAGCTTGCCGTGCTCACCAACAAGGACCACATCTCGGCGGCTCCGCTTATCGAGAAGTATTTTGGTTCCGAGCGCTTTGCACTGGTGCAGGGCCGTGTCGATGCGTTTCCGCCTAAGCCCGAAGCACCCGTCACGCTGCATGTGATGGAAGAGTTGGACGCTAATCCGGCAACCACGCTCTATGTGGGCGATTCCAATGTCGATATCCTGACCGGCCACAACGCCGGCCTTAAGAGCGCGGGCGTCAGCTGGGGTTTCCGCGGCCGCGCAGAGCTGGAAGCCGCCGGCGCCGACTACGTGGTGGACAGCCAGGCAGAGCTCACGGCGCTGGTACTGGGCGAGTAACCGCTCATCCCTCCCACGGGCAGCTAATGTGGGACGGAACTCTTTTAGCTGCCCCCGCAACAAAGAAATGTCCCCGACTGCCACCTTCGGCAGCGATGGCAACGCCACGGGTACAAGCGCCACTTTAAGCCAGCCAAGGAAACGCCTCTGTTTTGGCAACGACAGCGAAAACCCGCCAGAGCGAGCAAGGTGCCTTGAAACAAGGCGGCATTGACCTTCTGGTCATGCCGCCGAAGTTGAAAGGCAGATTGCCGCTCTGGCGGGCTTGCAGCGTCGACCGGTTACGCGGTTTGGTAAAACCGCGTAACTAACAAACCTGGGTTTTGCCGATCATGATGTTGAGGATCTCGACGTCGGTGTCCTTCATGCCCACGCGGCCTACGTAGCCCATACTGGCGATCGTCTGCTCAACGGTATCTTGGATCAGGCCCTCGCCGGCGCGGAAGCCGCGGCCTTGCATGGCCATATCGTGGCCCAGAATCGCCGCATCGACGGCAGCCGAGATCTTGGCGGCACAGCTCGCCTTGGCGCCGTCGCACACGATGCCGCCCACGTTGCCAAGCGTATTCGAGACCGTCGCGCCAATCTGTTCGCGCGTGCCACCGCACAGCCAGGTAATCGCAGCGCCGGCGCCGCACGCAGCGCAAATAGCACCGCAAAACGCCGAGAGCGCACCAATATAGCTCTTGATATGCACGGCGATAAGATCGGACAGCATCACGGCGCGCACCAGGCGCTCGTGGTCGCAACGCAGGTACTCGGCATACTCCATGACGGGCAATGCGCAGGTAATGCCCTGATTGCCCGAGCCGCACACAATGGCGACCGGCAGCGCGCAACCGTTCATGCGGGCGTCGGACCCGGCGGCCGCACGGGCACGGGCGCGGCAGGCGACGTCATCGGCACGAGCACCCAGCAGCGTACGGCCCACCTCGGCGCCCCAAGCGTGCGCGAGACCCTCGGCACTGATCGCGCCATTCAGCTCAATCTGACGCTCAACGGCAGCGCGGGCGTCCTCAATGTCACCGTCCTCGATAAAGTCGATGATAGTCTCAATCGACATGGGCGTATCGGCATTATCTGCCGCCCGCTCGGCCACGACGCGCTCGGCGCAGGCGGCACACTCCCCCGCCGACTTGCCGCACACCGGAATACCGTCGAGCGTATGGCACGTGACATTGGTGTGGTGGTCGGTAATCTCGACGACCGCGGTATGGCCCCCGGCCGTCGCAGTCACCTTGATGTAGAGGTTGGGCACACCCTCGACAAGCGACACATCGCAGTAGCCGGCGTCGGCGAGGAGCTCGGACACGCGCGCACGGTCTTTATCGTCAACGCTCTCGAGCACCTCGAGAGCGCTCTTGGCGTCGCCGCCCACGGCACCCAGCACGGCCGCAGCCTCAATACCATGCATTCCGCCCGAATTGGGCACGGTCACGCTCTTAACGTTCTTGATGATGTTGCCCGAGCAGGCAACGTCCATGTGATCGGGTTCGCAACCGAGCGTCTGGCTCGCCAGCGCCGCTGCATAGGCAACGGCAATGGGCTCGGTGCAGCCGAGTGCACAGACAAGCTCGCGGTTCAAAACATCGCAAAACGCGGCATCACGGATGGAATCGGTAGGCATAGGTATCTCCTGCTTGCATAACGGGCTGGGCTCTCAAAAAAGTTAGCTCCTTTATTTGATAACAATGCATCAAAAACCGCAACCATGGTTCCGGCAGACGGCGCTCAAGCGCAAACTGACGACATTCATTCACGAGAAGCCAGTCTTGTTGCCTGCTAAAGCGTTTGACCAAAAAACGCTCGAGCGTTTACGCAAAAGTCGCGCTATCATGCAGTCGAACGCGGTAAACACCTTTAGCATTTGCGCCGCACAGACCAGAGAGGAACCATCCATGAAGATCGGTATCGGTAACGACCACGCCGCCGTCGAGCTCAAGAACATCATTTCCGAGCACCTGAAGGAGCGCGGCTGCGAGGTCGTGAACTTTGGCACCGACACCTCCGAGAGCTTTGACTACCCCATCGCCGGCTACAAGGTGGGTAAGGCCGTTGCCAACGGCGACGTCGACCTGGGCATCCTCATCTGTGGCACCGGTGTCGGGATCAGCCTGGCTGCCAACAAGGTCGAGGGCGTACGCTCCGTTGTGTGCTCCGAGCCCTTCAGCGCCAAGCTCTCCCGCATGCACAACAATACCAACGTGCTCGCCTTTGGCGCCCGCGTCGTGGGCTCCGAGCTCGCCAAGATGATTGTCGACGAGTGGCTCGACGCCGAGTTTGAGGGCGGTCGTCACGAGCGTCGCGTTAACCTCCTCAACGAGATCGATCACACGCGCGGCCTTAAGATCGTCGACGAAGCCTAAACTATTCAGTGCCACAAGCTAACAGCAGGGGCCCGCTCGGAACACATGTCCGAGCGGGCCCCTGCATAGATTTTGGAATAAAAGGGCACCGCAGATGGAGTTCCGCGGCGCCCAAGCCACACGCTAACAGCTTTAAGGAGTCAAAGCTGGTTTAGCCAAAGAAGCGCTTGATCTCGATCTCGGCGTTCTCCAGGCAGTCGGAGCCGTGGATCACGTTGGCGTTGACATCGACGGCAAAGTCGCCGCGGATGGTACCAGGAGCAGCGTCAAGCGGATTAGTAGCGCCCATGAGGGTGCGCATCTTAGCAACAGCGGAGAGACCGGAAACGACCATCTTGACGACCGGACCGCTCGTCATAAAGTCGCAGAGACCGCCAAAGAAGGGCTTGTCGGCCAGATGGGCGTAGTGCTCCTCGACGGTAGCGCGCTCGAGCGTGGTCATCTCCATGCGCTCGATGACAAGGCCGCTGCGCTCAATGCGAGCAACGATCTCGCCGATCTTGCGGTCGCGCACGGCGTCGGGCTTAATCATGATGAAGGTCTTCTCGATAGCCATAAAAGTAGCCTTTCAAGTAGGTTCGCGCGTGCCCAAGTCCCATTCCGGCACCCGCCTGGACTGCATCGTAACAGAGTTTTAGCTGCAGTTAAACAAAAAGCTGTTTATTGAAACGCTGCAATTTATTAAAACGCTCCATATGTGTCACTTCTGTTTCGAAGCCCGATTAGAGTACCATCCGACCGCCCATCAACCGCATCGAACAGAGCAGGCGGTCGGTTGCCGCCCGCGAACGTAACCCCTTCACAACCTGCCCAAAGGTCCTACAGAAGTTCTCGACAAGCCCCTCCCCCATAGCAACAAAATACGGGCGCCCACATCAGCAGGCGCCCGTAAAGTGAAAACGATTTATCAATAAATGGCCAAAACGGCTTCAGCCAAATCCCTACTTTACCCCGTGGCCCATCTCGACGACCTTAGTCAGCGATCCAAACACGCCCTCGTCGGCCACGAGCTGTGCCTCGGCGCGCTGCAGCTGCACGGCAACGGCGGCAGGGGCGGTGCCGCCCTCGGTCGTGCGCGCGGCGACAATCGACGGGATGTCGAGCGCCTCGGTAATGTCGCGCTCAAAGAGCGGGCTTGCCTCATGGAACACCTCAAACGGCAGGTCCTCAAGATTGCAGCCGCGCTTCTCACACATCAGAACCAGATGCCCCACCACGGCATGAGCCTCGCGGAACGGCAGACCACGCTTAGTCAGGTAATCGGCAACATCGGTGGCGGCAAGGTGACCCACGCCGCACTCGCGCGCCATGGCATCCTCGTTGACGGCCCAAGTCGAAATCATACCGGCCATAACCGACAGGCACTGCATGAGCGTATGGGCGGTATCGAGCGCGCCCTCCTTGTCCTCCTGCAAATCCTTGTTATAAGCAAGCGGCAGGCCTTTCATGGTCACGAGCAGCTGCACCAGGTTGCCATACACACGGCCGCTCTTGCCGCGAATAAGCTCGGCAAAGTCGGGATTCTTCTTCTGCG
>ERZ826242.122-NODE-122-length-127782-cov-4.665239_pt1 | contig 127782 bp, 118 predicted proteins | sample MGYA00519871_ERZ826242 | MGnify/ENA primary metagenome ERZ826242 (study PRJEB31778, sample SAMEA3449226) | human gut metagenome | biome: human gut; feature: human-associated habitat; material: faeces | place: United Kingdom | collected 2010/2012 ... | reverse complement strand
TGGCAACTCTCTCCCTTGTCGGGACGGCTCCTGCGGACATTCCCGATATAGAAGAAATCGAAACTGATTACGAGCTTCTTTCCGATGAGGATATAGAAGCTCTATTTTTCAATTAAGGAGGATATACGAAATGAAGAACTCTACCAAAAACAAGACCACAAAGAAACAGCCTATGCCCGTCAAGGTGAAAAAGGGATTCCGCTTCTACTGCTTGGCAGTGCTGACCTTTGCCTTTACGATTGGCTGCTCCGTGACTGCCTTTGCCGCCAGCGACCCTTTGACCGTTGTAAATAATTTGAGTGATTTTATCTTTGGGCTTATCCGTGCGGTCGGATTGATTCTGCTCGGTTGGGGCGTTGTGCAGGTTGGCCTGTCCTTTCAATCCCACGACCCAAGCCAGCGTTCACAGGGATTTCTGACGTTGGCGGGCGGCATTGTCATCACATTTGCCAAAGAGATTCTTACCCTGATTACCGGCTGAAAGGAGGACAATTCCAAATGGAAAAATGTGAGTGCTATATCCACTCTCTAAAACAGGGAGAAAAACACGTCCTCGGTGAAGCCACGATTCTCAAACGCTTGGGCGATAACGACTATCTGGCCGAGGTGGGCGGCGTGAAATGCCACGCCATATTCAATCCCTTTGTCGGACGCTACTTTGTGGACGACGTTTACGGAATCATTCGTATCCCGCCAGATCGGGACGCCCGATAATCAAAAAATACGGTAAGGAGGGGCAGGCCGAATAAACGGCCTGCCCTGATTTGCCTGAAAGGAGGAATCTGTTTTGAGTGATAACTGGGTTGTGCAGAATCTCGAAAATGCGTTGGAAACGTGGAACCAAAAATTAGCCGAGATATGGCAGCTTATCACGCAATCGCCGGAGCAATTCAAAGGCGGGACGATTTGGAGCGTCATTGTCAATATTCACGGTGCGGTACAGGCGATTGGTCTTGCCCTGCTTGTGCTGTTTTTTGTCATTGGCGTAATGAAAACTTGCGGTTCGTTCGCAGAACTGAAAAAGCCGGAGCACGCTCTAAAACTTTTCATTCGCTTTGCTTTGGCAAAAGCCGCCGTCACATATGGTTTGGAATTGATGATGGCCTTATTCAATATCGTACAAGGACTAATCAGCACCATAATGACCGCCGCAGGCTTCGGCTCGGCTGCACAGACCGTTTTACCGGCCGAAATCGTAACCGCCATTGAAAGCTGCGGATTTTTTGAATCTATCCCTTTATGGGCGGTGACGCTGATCGGTGGCCTGTTCATTACGGTACTGTCATTCATTATGATAATGACTGTGTACGGGAGGTTTTTCAAATTGTACCTCTATACCGCCATTGCCCCCGTCCCTCTCTCGGCTTTTGCGGGAGAGCCGACGCAGAATGTGGGAAAATCATTCATCAAATCTTATGCGGCGGTATGTTTGGAGGGTGCGATTATCGTCCTCGGCTGTATCATTTTCTCCCTCTTTGCTTCGGCTCCACCCGTGGTTGACCCCAACGCTGCGGCTGTTACGCAGGTGTGGAGCTATATAGGCGAGCTGGTATTTAATATGTTAGTTCTCGTCGGGGCTGTGAAAATGGCCGACCGTGTTGTTCGTGAAATGATGGGATTGTAAGACTTCTTGCACAGATTCGCAAGAAGCTATTTTTTATGTTAAAGGAGCGATATGTTATGAACTCATACGAAGAAAAGAAACAACGAAGAATCGACTACTACAACGAGAAAGCCGACAAACTGGAACAGGAAAGCAACCGTCTTTCGAGGGAATCAAGCAAGATGATTGACGCTATCCCTATGGGGCAGCCGCTTTTGGTCAATCACTATTCCTATAAATCCGACAAAAATTATCGTGACCGTGCGTGGGGTAAAATGGAAAAATCCGTGGAAGTTGGTAAGAAAGCGGACTACTATCGCAGTAAAGCGGAGGCCGCCGAGAATAATACCGCTATCTCCAGCGATGACCCCGAAGCGGTTACGAAGCTGAAAGAAAAGCTGGAAAAACTGCAAAACTCCCAAAGCTATATGAAAAAAGTCAACGCCTACTATCGCAAAAACGGTACGATGAAAGGATTTGAGGGGATTTCCGATGAAAAAGCGGCAGAGATTGACGAAGCTGTAAAAAACAGCTACTCGTGGATAACCGCCCCCTATGCCCCTTATCAGTTATCAAACAACAACGCCGAAATCAACCGCCTAAAAAAGCGTATTGCCACTTTGGAGCGCCGTGCGGAGGTAGGATTTGTCGGTTGGAAGTTCGAGGGCGGCGAGGCCGTTGCCAACAGGGAAGAAAATCGGTTACAGCTTCTTTTCGATGAAAAGCCAAGCGAGGAACAACGGAGCAAGTTGAAAAGTTGGGGGTTTCGATGGTCGCCCTCAAATAAGGCGTGGCAGAGACAGTTAAACGGCAATGCGATTTATGCGGCCGGACAGATTGATTTTATCAAACCGCTTGACGGCCGGACCCCTCGTGAACTCCAACCGAAACCCAAAAGCAAAGACGAACAGGAACGATAACGGGAGGTGCAGACTTTGGAAGTAAAGATCAACCGTGAAATCCGCAACTATACAGAATCCGTTTTTTTCGGATTGTCCTTGCGGCAATTCATTTTCGCTATTTTAGCGGTTGCTGTCGCCGTTGGGCTGTATTTTCTCTTAAAGCCCTATGTTGGGACGGAAACCGTGAGTTGGGTTTGTATTCTCGGTGCAGCGCCGTTCGCCGCTATGGGATTTGTGACCTACCACGGAATGAAAGCCGAACAGTTTTTATGGGCGTGGCTGCGTTCTGAAATGCTGGAACCGCGGGAAATCTGTTTTGAGCCGGTCAATTACTATTATGAAATGTTCAAACCGATTATTGAAAAACACGAAAGGGAGGGTTAAGCCAATATGATGAAAACATTAAAGCAAGCGTTTACGCAGGACAAGGAACGATACCATGTTCCCCGCAAAGTGCAGGACGTTATTCCTATCCGACGTATCTGGGAGGACGGAATTTTTCAAGTCGGCAACCGTTTCGCAAAGACGTATAAATTTTCGGATATAAACTATCTCGTCGCAAGCCCCGAAGATAAAAAATCAATGTTCCTGACCTATTCCGAGCTTCTCAACAGCTTTGACAGCGGAGCGACAACAAAAATTACGATCAACAACCGCAGGCTGAACCGCAAAGATTTTGAACAGGAGATTCTATTGCCTATGCGGGAGGACGGCTTGGACCGATACCGCCGTGAATACAACGATGTGTTGCTTGCAAAAGCAACTGCCGGCAACGGTATTATGCAGGAAAAATATATCACGATCTCCGTAACAAAAAAGGATATAGAGCAGGCCCGGTCCTACTTTGCCCGTGTGGGTTCGGATTTGACTTCCCACTTTGCCGCCCTCGGCTCCAAATGTACCGAACTGGGTGCTACCGATAAACTGCGAGTGCTTCACGACTTCTATCGCCCCGGCGAGGAAGCCGTTTTTCATTTTGACGCCAAAGAAATGATGAAACGAGGACACGATTTTAAGGACTATATCTGCCCTGACAGCGTGGAAAAGCACAGCGATTATCTGAAGCTCGGCGAGAAATACGCAAGGGTTATCTTCTTGAAAGATTACGCTTCGTATGTAAAGGACGATATGGTTACGGAACTTACCGACATTGACCGAAATATGATGTTGTCGATTGACGTTATTCCTGTGCCGACCGACGAGGCGGTACGTGAGGTCGAACGAATCCTGTTAGGGATTGAAACGAATATTACCAACTGGCAAAGACGGCAGAACGCCAATCAAAATTTTTCTTCCATCGTTCCGTATGATATGGAGCAGCAGCGAAGCGAGCTCCGGGAATTTCTGAATGATCTGACGACAAGAGATCAGCGAATGATGTTTGCCGTGATTACGCTGGTTCACGTCGCCGACACCAAAGAACAGCTTGACAGCGACACCGAGGCGATTTTGGCAACTGCCCGAAAACATATGTGCCAGCTTGCCGTGATGAAGTACCAGCAGCTTGACGGACTGAATACGGCTCTCCCGATTGGCCTGCGGAAAATCAATACCCTGCGCACCTTAACGACCGAAAGCCTTGCGGTGTTTATGCCGTTTAAGGTTCAGGAGATTCGGGAGCCGGGAGGTATCTTCTTTGGAGAAAATGCCATCTCCCACAATCTGATTCTCTGCAATATGTCAAACCTTTTGAATCAGTCGATGTTCCTGCTCGGAATCCCCGGCTCCGGCAAGTCGTTTTTTGCTAAACTGCTCATTATCTTTCTGGCGCTTGCCACCGAGGACGATATTATCATCTGCGACCCGGAGGGAGAATACACGCCGCTTGTGCAGGCCATCGGAAAGGACGCTTCGGTGATTCATATTGCAGCGGGCGGCCGTGACCGTATCAACGCTATGGATATGGTCGAGGGCTACGGCGACAACAACCCGATTGTCGATAAGGCGCAGTTTATTATGTCGCTGGTGGAACAGATCGACCCAAACGGCGTAGGCGCTCATCATAAATCTATTATCGACCGTTGTACCGACGCTGTTTACAGGGAGCAGGCGCAGACCGGCAAAGTTCCTACGCTCTGTACTCTGCGTGAAAAGCTGCTGTAACAGCCCGAACAGGAGGCGCACGACCTCGCCCTTGCTTTGGAGCTGTTCACTTCCGGCTCTCTTGACGTATTCGCCCACGAAACCAACGTAGATACTTCGAGCCGCATTATCTCCTATGATATTCACGACCTCGGCGCACAGTTAAAGCCTTCCGGACTTCTGACGATCACCGACGCTATGCTCAACCGTGTTACGACAAACTGGAAAAAGGGAAAGCGTACCCATCTGTTTATCGACGAGTTCCACGTTGTTTATGAAAATGAATACAGCGCCAACTTTTTCAATTCGGCGTGGCGGCAGTTCCGTAAAAGGAACACCCACCCCTGCGCTATTACGCAGAATGTCGAATATTTGCTGGATTCGGTGCAGGCAAGCACGATGTTATCCAACTCGGAATTTGTGGTGATGTTGAATCAGGCGGCTTCTGACCGCGCCAAACTTGCCGAGCTTTTGAATATCTCCACCGAGCAGATGAGCTATATCACCAATGCGGACGCAGGCTGCGGCTTGATGAAATACGGCGCTTCTCTTGTCCCGTTCGTGAATAAGTTTCCCAAAAACACCGAGCTTTACAGGCTCATTACCACCAAGCCCGGTGAGGGCGTTATGGGAGGTGCCGTAAATGGAATCTCAAACAATTAGTTTGAACGTCCACCCGCAAATCCTCGATTTATACGAAGTGTTGGAGAAAAACGGGCTGCACAAGCAGAAAGAGGACGTACAATCCCTTGTGGGATATGTCGAGAGTATGGAATACAATCTGTCCGTTATGATGAATGAAATTCAGGAAATGCACGCAGAAGTAAAACGCCTGCACGACCGGGGAATCCGTAACCAATGCGGCAAGATCATTTCAAAGGCAGAAGATAAAATCCATCAGGCTAAAACAATGGTCTCCGTTATAAAGGTACGGCTGATCGACGCCGCCGGAAATGCGGTGAAAACCTGTAAGGAAAAAGGAAAATCGGCGCTGATACGGGCGGTGGAAGCTATGCGGGTTTCCACCGCTCTTTCCAAAATCAAAAGCGGATTTTCTCACATATCGCAGTCTATGCGCCAAAGCGCCGGTCAGATTGACGTAATTCGCGGGGAACTGCACGAAGTCGGCGGGCATATGAAAAACGCAGGCCGCGCCCTTTTAGGCAGATCGGCGAAACAGGCCGGCAATCTGGAAGCGGACAAAGGTATGCTTGCCAAGCTGCGAGACTTTCTGGAATCCTGCGGCGACACGTTCTCCAAAATGGAGCGAAGTGCGGATAGGCTGATTGATAAAATCCAGCAAAACGAAAAACAGGCAAAGCAAAAACAGTCGGTAAAATCTGATCTGCGCCAGCTTAAAACGCAGCGCCATGAAAAATCCAAAGCGCCGGTTCTCAAAGAGCAGGCGAGATAAAACAGGAGGACGATCTATGAAAAGAAAATTGATACTTGCGGGGGCGGCGTTTTGCGCCGCCCTTTTCCTTTTCTCCGGCTTTATGCTCTGCCGGCAGTATCTTGATGACAAAAAGAGCGCCGAAACCTTTGAAACCATTTCTGCATTGGTCGAGGAAGAAACGCCGGAGGCTGCCCCGCAGGAATCCGAAACCGAAACCACAACGCAAACCGCCTATGAGAAATATGCGGCGGTATACGAACAGAACACCGATTTTGTGGGCTGGATTTCCATTGAGGGAACAAATATCGACTATCCCGTTATGCAGACCATCGACGAACCGAATTACTATCTGAAACGGGGGTTTGACAAGCAGTACAGCGCCTACGGCGTTCCCTATGTGCAGGAAAACTGCGACCTCGGAATTTCCGACAACTGCGTGATTTACGGCCATCATATGAGCAACGGCTCGATGTTCTCCGATCTCTGCAAATATGCCGATGAGGATTTTTACCGGGAACACAAAATTATCCGTTTCGATACCCTTTCCGGTTTCGGGGAATATGAAGTGATCGCAGCGTTCAAAACCACCGCCTATTCAGAACAGGGATTCAAGTATTATCATTTTACCCTTGCCGATTCTGCGGAGGACTTTGACGTCTATATCTCCAAATGCAAGGAACTTTCTATCTATGATACGGGCGTGGGCGCCGAATACGGCGACAAACTGATTACGCTTTCCACCTGCGAATACAGCAGGACAAACGGCAGAATGGTCGTCGTAGCAAAACAGGTCGCCGCCCCTGACGGGGAGGTGGGCGGCGATGAAACCTGAAAAATATGTCCTTTCTCTTTCGGGCGGGAAAGATTCAACTGCAATGCTCCTGCGTCTTTTGGAAGAAAACCGCCCTGTTGATCTGATTCTGTTTTGTGATACAGGGATTGAATTTCCGCAGATGTATGAACACATCAACCGGTTAGAGACGTATATCAACAGACCGATTATCCGGCTGAAAGCGGAGCACGATTTTGAATACTATTTTAACGACTACTCTCCGAAAAGAAAAAATCCCGCTTTGGCGCAGTACAAGGGTATGAGTTGGGCAGGCCCACGAAACCGTTGGTGTACGGGTATGCTGAAAATCTGTGTTATCAACGCCTATTTGAAAAAGCTGAAAGAAAACTATACGGTCATTGAATATGTAGGAATTGCCGCCGATGAAACAGATCGGGTGAAAGACAAATGTTATCCACTTGTCGAGTGGGGCATGACCGAAAAGGACTGCCTTGCCTACTGCTATGCAAAAGGGTTCGACTGGGACGGCCTGTATCGCATTTTCAGCCGTGTTTCCTGCTGGTGCTGTCCGTTGCAGGGGCTTACTGAATTGAGGAAACTCTATCGGTATTTTCCTGATTTATGGAAACGTCTTGAAGAATGGGACGAAAACACTTGGAGATCATTTCGCAAAGATTATTCTGTCCGTCAGCTTGCCGTGCGGTTTGATTTTGAGGAAAAGTGGCAGGAAGCAGGCGGAAATATTCACGGCAGGGCGTTTTACTCTGCTCTGCGTGATGAACTGGCTCGGCTCGGATTGGAGGTGAAATTATGCCCGACATAAAAACGAGAGATGTTGTAAAAGGCACGGTCAAGGCAATCGACAAATCGGCGGTTGCCGCCGAACGAATGAAAGACGCCTATATCCGTACCAAAGACAAGACGGAACAAGGTCTCTATTCTGCGGATAATTCACCGAATGAATACGCCGCAGACCGTATCACGAGAGGCGCCGAGAGCGCCGCCCGTGAAGCCGTCCATCAATTTGACAAGCAAGGCCGCCGTGGGGTTCGCACGACCAAAGAGAACATCTCCAAAGCGAAAGAACACTTCCGGCAGAAAAAAGCGGACATTCCGAAAAAACAGGCGCAGAAGAAAACCGCAAACGGGCTGCGCCACTCTGCCGATACCGCTAAAAAATCCATCAAGACGCTTGAGCGCAGCGGAAAGAATATCAAGCAGACGGCGAAATCCACAGGAAAGGTTACGATTAAATCAGCAAAGGGTTCGGTGAAAACAGCGCAGAAAACCATTAAGACCGCCGAACAAACCGCTAAAACTGCCATCAAGACCACACAGCAGGCGGCCAAGGTAGCCCAAAAGACAGCGCAGGCCACAGCGAGAGCAGCGAGGGCGGCGGCTCACGCTGCCCGTGCCGCCGCCAAAGCCGCCGTAGTTACCGCAAAAGCGGTTGCCAAAGCCATAGCCCTTGCGGTCAAGGCGATTATAGCCGGGACAAAGGCGCTGATTGCCGCCATCGCTGCCGGTGGCTGGATTGCCGTTTTAGTAATTATCATCATTTGTTTAATTGCTTTGCTGATCGGCTCCTGCTTCGGTATTTTCTTTTCAGGCGAGGACAGTGGTTCAGGATATACCATGCAGAACGTCGTTCAGGAGATCAATACCGACTATCAAACACAGATTGACACCACAAAGGCGAATATCTCCTATGACGTTTTGGAAATGTCCGGCTCCCGTGCCGTCTGGCCGGAAGTGCTTTCTGTCTATGCGGTCAAAACCACTACCGACCCCGATAATGCGCAGGAGGTCGCTACAATAGACGATTCAAAGAAAGCCATTCTCAAAGATATTTTCTGGCAGATGAATGAAATATCTTCACGAACCGAAACCAAGACCGAGGAAGTTGTCACCGAAACCGATGACGGCCACGGGAACATTGTAGAAACGACTACAACACAGACCCGCACTTATCTTTATATCACGGTCAGCCACAAGACCGCCGAGGATATGGCAAATCAGTATGGATTTAATGAAGATCAGCGAGAACAGCTTGCCGAATTACTTGCCGAAGAAAACCGCAGTATGTGGAGCTCGGTTCTATACGGTATTTATACCGAGGACGGCGAAATTGTTTCTGTCGCTTTGTCGCAGATCGGCAATGTCGGCGGCGAACCTTATTGGTCGTGGTACGGTTTTTCAAGCCGTGTAGAATGGTGTGCTTGTTTTGTCTCGTGGACGGCAAACGAGTGCGGTTATATCGACGCCGGTATTATTCCGAAGTTTGCGGGCTGTATTCAAGGCTCTAATTGGTTCAAGGAACGTGGGCTTTGGCAGGACGGCAGCTTTACCCCGTCCGCAGGCCAGATCATTTTCTTTGACTGGGAAGTCGACGGTCTAACCGACCATGTTGGAATTGTCGAGCGTGTCGAAAACGGTACGGTCTACACCGTCGAAGGCAATTCAGGCGACGAGTGCCGGCAGAACAGCTACCCCATCGGCAGCAGCGTAATTTATGGTTACGGCTGTCCGGCTTATTAACAAAGTGCAAAAGAATACCAGAGGTTTATTATTCCTCTGGCTCTTTTGCTTTACATATCGCTTTGGCCGTTCCCTCAATAATCGTGAGTTCTTTATCTCCGAATGTATCAAGGATTGAATCAATCTGTCGGCGTAAAGTTGTTTTCTCCGTCTGCTTATCTGAAAATATGTACTGGTCCACCGATATATCAAACATTGTAACAAGACGGATAAACAACGGAAAGCTCGGATATTGCCCCTCGTTCTCAATAGACTGTATATGTCTTGGGGCAACATCAAGAATTTCCGCTAACTGCTCCCTCGTCATTTCCTTTGCTTCACGGGCTTTCTTAATGGCTTGTCCCAACGCCATAAAGTCAAATGTTTCGCTCATTCACTCACCGCCTATGCTTGTTAGAATTGATATATCTATTATACAGAGACGATAGTTCCTATAAAACGATGTGTAATTTCTTGTATTGAGAGATTTAATATCTTATGTATAGAAATGCCGGTTCAATTTGCATAGTTGATATTGTTCGTTTGACCGACTATAATATAAGTATTAGTGAATATGGGAGGCCAACTATGTTTGATTATATGACAGTGCAGGAAGCCGCAAAATTATGGGAATTATCTGAACGCCGGGTACAGAAACTATGTAAAGAAAATCGTATTGATGGCGCTATAAATTTGAGCCGCATATGGCTGATTCCGAAAGCGGCTCAAAAACCTGTGGACGCAAGAAGAAAAGAAAACAAAAAAGGTTCACTGTAACATTTCACGGACATTTGCCTGATATACTACCTATAAAAAGTAAAGGAAATGAGGATATGAAACACATTTTAGTTGTTGAGGACGATAGCTTTTTGAATAAAATGCTTTCCTATAATCTGACAGCAGACGGTTATGAAATAACCTCTGTGCTGAACGCAAGAACGGCTGCGGAAGCCCTGCGCTCACGAGAATTTGATTTAGTCCTGCTTGATATTAACCTGCCGGACGGGAACGGGTATGACTTATGCAAGCTGATTAAGCCGGAACACCCTGATACTATCGTGATTTTTCTGACTGCGAACGATCAGGAAAGCGACCAGATACGAGGCTATGAAGTAGGCGCGGTAGATTACATTACCAAGCCCTTTGTTATAGGAGCTTTGCAAAGAAAAATCAAAGCGATGTTTTCTATGCTGGAACATCATAAACCTGCAAGGGATATTTACGATGACGGCAGGTTATTTCTTGATTTTTCGGAGCAAACAGCTTCTTTGAACGGAAAATCTCTGACTCTCTCTCCAATGGAATATAAAATGCTGAATCTGTTTCGCAAAAATCCCAAACAGGTTTTGACCCGCGGACAACTTTTAGAAAAGCTATGGGACGTAGACGAAAAATTTGTCGATGAACATACGCTGACAACGACGATCAGCCGTATTCGCAGTAAAATTGAATCAGACGGCGGCACGCCCTACATTAAGACTATTTACGGTATGGGTTATCAGTGGACGGGAGGCGAAGCAAAATGAAAAACCTCTCTGTTAAGCGCCTGTTCCGATGGATTTGCATAGGGACTTTGCTTTCTATGATAATCATTACCCTTGCCCTATTTGTAATAACGCTTGAAATTGCAGTATTAGCAGCCGGAGGCGCACTCATTCTTTGCGCTCTCATATGGTTTTTTATACTTACACAGACTTTTGCAAAACGGCTCTCCCTATTTACTTCTGACTTATGCCAAACGCTGGACAATATGATTGACGGCGACAAAGAACCCAAACGGGCGGACGACAGCGAAACCCTCTTTGCCCGTATCAGCTACCGCCTGACCCGTCTTTATCAGATTATGCAGGAGAACCGACGCAAAGTTGATGAAGAACGGCAGGAATTGCAAACCCTTGTATCAGACATTTCCCATCAGGTAAAAACGCCGGTTAGCAATCTAAAAATGGTAACGGACACTTTGCTCACGAGGTCGGTTTCTGAAGCAGAACGCACCGACTTTATCCGTGGAATCCGGGCGCAAACGGACAAGCTGGATTTTCTCTTTCAGGCTCTCGTTAAGACTTCACGACTGGAAACCGGCGTAATACGCTTGGAGAAAAAAACAGGACGAATATATGATACCGTGGCACAAGCTATGAGTGGAATTGTTTATGCCGCCGAGAATAAACAGATTGATGTTTCGATAGAGTGCCCCGAAGATCTGACGGTTGCTCACGATAGCAAATGGACGACCGAAGCCCTTTTTAACTTATTGGATAACGCAGTAAAGTACACACCCGCAGGCGGTAAAATCGACGTGACCGTAGAACAGTGGGAAATGTATCTCGAAATAAAAGTAACCGATACCGGAAAAGGCATTTCCGAAAGCAATCAAGCTGCTATCTTCCGTCGTTTCTATCGGGAAGAAGAAGTACACGAACAACCGGGCGTTGGTATCGGTTTGTATTTGGCTCGTGAGATTATCACACAGCAAGGCGGTTACATCAAAGTGGTATCGGAATCAGGGAAAGGCTCTGCCTTTTCTATTATGCTTCCTTTGCGTTAAGCTGATAGCGGACAGCTTCAAAATGCTGTCCGCCACAATTTTTGGGAAATGTCCGAGCGTTGTAACATTTCACCCCGATTTTCATTAAAATTTTTGAGCCGCTGTAACATTTCGCGGACATTTGGGCTTTACAATATCCTTATCAACCAGAAAGGAAGTGTGTTCTATGATTGAGCAAAAACAGTATGTTTGCCCGTGGTGCGGGGGTAAAGATGTTGTTGAGGGGATTCAATCCACTTATGCAAAAGTTCAGCCAAATAAAACTTTGACACTTAAAGGCGAAAATTTGGTTCATGTAATTTGTAAAAATTGTGGTACGGTAGTTCGCTCTTATGTAAAAAACCCTCAAGTTCTTGAATAAGGTAGAATGGGGCTGTCGCACTAATCGCTTAGTGCGACAGCTCCATTACACTGATTATGTTAATCGGTTTACTGGTATATGATTACTATTCATAAATCAACAAAAATGAACGAATAACAGTTGGCGACCACCGGCGCAACAGCGTTCCGCATTTACAACAAACAAAGAAAGGATTGAATTTTATGAGCATTTTACAGACGATTGACCTGAAAAAATATTATGGCACGGAGCCGAACATTACCCACGCTCTGGATGGAGTAAATTTTTCCGTAGACGAGGGCGAGTTTGTAGCGGTTGTCGGTACGTCCGGCAGTGGCAAATCTACCCTGCTGCACATGATGGGCGGGCTTGACACGCCTACAAGCGGAACCGTAATTGTCAGAGGCGAGGAATTGGCGAAAAAGAATGACGAACAGCTTACCATCTTTCGCCGTCGTAACATCGGCTTTATCTTTCAGAACTATAATCTCGTTCCCATTCTGAATGTGTATGAAAATATCGTGTTGCCGGTGGAACTGGACGGCGATACGGTAGATCAGCGTTTTATGGATAATGTTGTGAAAATGCTCGGACTGGATGACAAACTGAAAAATATGCCGAATAATCTTTCCGGCGGTCAGCAGCAGCGAGTAGCGATTGCGCGCGCCTTGATTACCAAACCGGCGATCATTCTTGCCGATGAACCTACCGGCAACCTTGACAGCAAGACCAGCGCCGACGTACTCGGTCTTATCAAACGTACCAGCGCCGAATTTCATCAGACCGTTGTAATGATAACCCACAACAACGATATTGCCCGCCTTGCTGATCGGATTATCCGCATTGAGGACGGAAAAATTGCAGGTTAAGGGGGTGAAACGCTATGACATGGCCGTTTGAGAATGATACCAGCGCCGTTGTGAAACGCCTATCAAATAGAAATGTAGCAGCGAATCGAAAAAGAAATATATTTACTATTTTGACGATTGCGCTTGCGACTGCTCTATTATCCGCTATTATGCTTTATGGGTTCGGTGTACCACAAGAAACAAAGAACCTCAATAAAAATACCGCACAAATTGTTTTTCACGCTATTTCTGAACAACAAGGGCAAGCATTATATAATCAAGAAGAAATTGATTGGGTTGGAGAATTTGCCACTGTATTTGTTGAACAGGTGAATAATACAACTGTTAATTTCACCTACGCAAATGCTGATATGCTGAAATCACAAAATATGTCTTATTCAGGAAGTTTGCCAACTGCGGAAGATGAAATTTTAGTGCAGGAATCCTTTTTGGATAGCTTGGGCTATTCAAATGAATTGGGGCAGACAATCAAAATTCCCTTTTCTGACGGGACTACTCACGATTTCAAATTAACAGGAATCTTAAAAATTGAATCAGGCGATATTGGACTCTATACAGCCATTATATCAAAAGAGTTAGTTAAACAGCAGTACGGAAATAATGCTGCGTTTGATTTCTATATAGGATTGAAAAGCGCCCAACGAATCAGCGAAGAAGAAGCCACCGATTACGCAAACACTCTGGCAAGGCAATTACAAATTCCCGACGACAGCGTTATTGTGCGTTCCAACTTTTTTAATATTAGGGAAAGCGGCGGCGGAACTGATCTGACCTTTTATTTCTTGATCGGCTTTATAACTTTCGTTGGCTCCGGTATTGTTATTTATTCGATTTTTTATATTTCAGTAGCAAGCAATATCCGTAATTACGGGCAGCTTCGCACTATTGGAACGACCAAACGACAAATCAAAAAAATGGTTTATCGAGAGGGAAAACTACTTGCCGCTATTGGTATTCCCATTGGTCTAATTGTCGGAAACATTATTGGATATTTTTTGATTCCGGACGGTTGGTATTGGCTGACGGCTTTATGTGTAACGATTGGGGTTGGGCTTTTCGCTTTCATCATTGTAATGTTTTCCATTCGTACACCTGTAAAAAAAGCAGCTACGGTATCTCCTATGGAAGCATTGCGATATTCGGATTATCAAGGGCAGCTTAAACAAAGCTCTGTACTGCACCGCAAAATATCGCCTCTATCCCTTGCAAAAATGAATTTGTCCAGACAGAAAGCAAAATCTACGCTGACAATACTTTCGCTTTCACTTGGCGGGGTTTTGGTGGTGCTGATCTCAACGATGTTATTTTCATATAACGGTCTCGCAGAAGCCCAAAGCAGGGATTTTCCCGTCGGGGAATTTAACATTGAACTCAATGCAAATCAATCGTGGGACACCGCCGATGTTTCTTTAGCTGGATTACAGCAAAAGGATTTGATGAACGATGATTTTATAAATGCAGTAGAATCTATTGATGGCGTTACAGAAACCAAACGCTGGTACTACACGGACGCGGAATATCATGTGAATGGTTACAATAACGACTGGATTCAAGGATTTGCAAAAGAAGATGTTTCCGCATTGGAGGACAACTTAATTGCTGGAACCGTTGATTACGATGAATTAGTATCGCAAAATGGCATAATTCTCATAAATGATACAGCGAAAAATTTATCGCTATCTGCACAGCTCGGCGATGTTGTAGAAGTTGATTTTCTAACGAAGTCGGGACAGACAATGACCCAAAATTATACGATTATGGGAATTGTCAGCGATTTCAGTCACCCGGCGTTTGATATGTGTTTTGCTATGCCGACGGAGCTTATGAATGAAGTCTGCGGAATGGATTGTACTGGAACTGTATCGGTAACGACTGAAACGGATAAATCTGATACGATTGAAGCTGCATTATATCAACTCATAGACGGGAATAGCGATTTTGTTTTAGACACCTTGGAGGAAAGCGTTGCCTACTATAATACGAATCAGCACACCGTCTTTGGCGCAATGTTGATAGTAGCTATTGTGGTCGTATGTTTTTCTCTAATCAACCTTGTTAATACGACGATTACCAACTTTTTATCAAGAAAGCAAGAAATCGGTATGCTTCAGGCGATAGGTTTAAGCAAAAAGCAGTTAATCAAAATGCTGCGTTACGAGGGATTGCTATACTCACTCTTTGCTACGCTTGTAACATTAGTTTTAGGTACAGGGCTTGGTTTTATATGTGTGCAGGCGGCCAGATCAGCAAATCCGTACTTCTTCTATTCTTTCCCGTGGCCGGTAATATTGCTATATTTGGCGATTCTTCTGATCGTTCAGATGATATTGATTTCTTATACCACCGGCAGCCTGAAAAAGCATTCTCTTGTAGAACAAATCAGAGTGACAGAATAACCTTTGATTTTTGGAACCGGGACGGTTTGCAACCGTCCCGGTTCTTTTTCTATGGCAATATTTTTTCAAATGTCCGCGTTTTGTAACATTTCAGCCTGTTTTTCTGTCGAAACTTGGGATTGCACGGACATTTCTGTGACATTTATATTGTACGATTTCAGCATAAATCGCTAAAAGGCTCATATGCAGGAGGTGTTCCGATGAAATCCATTTTACTCGTAGACGACGACGGTCTATTTCGGAAATAAGTGGCAGATTTGATAAAAAAACAAGGTATCTCTGTCTTGGAAGCCGATGGCGTAATATCGGCAAAACAATTTCTCGAAACTCAAAATGTGGACGTAATATGTTCTGATATGAATATGGGAGATGGCACTGGTTTGGAACTTTATAAACAAGTTCATCTCAAATATCCTCAAATTGGTTTTATCTTACTCACAAACGACGTGAGATTTTCTGTGCAAAATCAAGCTGACTTATATAATATCCCACTTATATCAAAGTCTACAAGTGATTTAATTGCGAGGATTATTGAAATGATAAACGCTTGATTACAGTAATCGGTTAGCGCAGAGCATATAACCCAAAGTGTAACCCCGCCAATAAAAAAAAACGAGGTTTTGGCGGGGTGTATTGTCACGCTTACCTAATCCCTCCAACCCGTTTTGAGTTTGGAGGGATTTTTATGTGCTGGTCCGCTGTGACCGCCCTGCTGCTTATCCGAAGCAGCAATTACTTACATAGCGCCACGTAGTCGTGGAGATAATTTGTTAAAAAAATCCTTGGATGTTCGTGGCATTCTTATGCTCCAAAAGTAGAACTCAAATCTCTACATAATAGAGTTTGTTTTTCCCATATCCGCAATGGCTTGACGGTCTTTGCGGATTTTTTTGCGTCGTTTTTTGTCAGAACGCAGGACAAGCCTGCTTTTGGCGTTGGCTGTCGTAGCCCCCCGACAATCTGAATTTTTCTCAAAATTCAGATTGATCGGAGGTAAACGACTATGGACGAGAAACGTCCAAAACGAAGAAAAGACAAATATAACCCCTACACCCTTACCAAAATCAAGGACAAGCATATTCTTTCCTTTCGGGACGGACAAGGGGTATTACAGGAAATCACGATAGATAGAGAGCTATTCGAGCTTCTGGACCGCTTTGAACTGGACGACCTTTCTTATCTCAACGAGGTAGATCGGCATTACGAACATTCGGAGCTCACTGAAATCTCTCTTTATAACCGAGCTACCGCACTCCCCGAATCCGTGGAGGACGCCGTTTTGAGAAATCTTCAATATGAAGCCCTATATAACGCCATTTGGAAACTGCCCGAAGCACAAAGGCGCAGGCTTATATTCTACTACTTCGGAGGGCTTACATACGCCCAAATTGCAGATATGGAGGGGTGCAAATATCAGACGGTACAGGAATCCATCTATGCCGCCTTGAAAAATCTAAAAAGTTTTTTGAAATAGACCCTGTGTTTTAGACTTTGAGTGAGGAAACAGGTGGAGAGGTAAAAGTCTCTGCCTGTTTTCTGCTTTGTGCGGTGAATGGGCTTGTCCTTTGACAACTAAATACCCATTCATCAAGCACATTCCTATTGCTATTGTGATGAGCATAAGCCACATTAGCGGCTGCGCCACGATCTGCGGAAATCAAAAGCAACGAGATTACACTTTATGATTTGGTCTTTGGCTTTCTGTTTTCCGACAAGGAGCGAGAATCAGCCGGCTATCAATATCGGGCGGCTCCCGATACGGCGACGACAGGCAATAGGGACAATGATACTCCTGTTTAGTCACAGGTCGAGCGTGATAAAACCGTCGCAACCAATGAGGGCAGCCGGTAGAGAACCTACCGGGGGTGAGATTCCCGTGGAGCTGGTAAGCCGCCAGCCGCTTGATGACTTCCCGAAACAAAGAACAATCCGGGGTGTCGAGGACAAATAGGATTGTCTGAAAATACAAGGTCAAACGGTTGGACGGGTCTTTGAAACGTGGATATGTTTGCATTTCCCCGACCTTAATTCTGTTCTCCGTTTGACCTCTACATAGGCGGTATACCGCCTAAAAATTCAAGGGAGGTCTTAATATTATGAACCGCACATATTTAAGGGGCGATATGTATTACGCTGATTTAGGCCACGGTATCGGCTCGGAGCAGGAGGGCTATCGCCCTGTTGTTATTATTCAAAACGATGTAGGCAACAAGCACAGCCCAACGGTAATAATCGCTTCTATCACAAGCAAAAAGGACGCCAAGCCAAAATTACCTACTCACTATTATATCGGTATAGAAGCCGGTCTGGAACTCCCCTCTATCGTTCTTTTGGAGCAGCTACGCACCGTTGATAAACGTCGGTTGAATGAGTTTATCGGCCATCTGCCCGAAAAGCATATACAGGGTATCAACCACGCTCTGGCTGTCAGTATCGGTCTGATCGACAGCGTACCGAAAAAGTTAATCCTTTGCCTTTGCAGCACCTGTGCCAACAATTTTTATGGTTCAGGTGCTTTTGCTTTGCGGCGGGTCGACCCGGCACAAACCGAAAAAGATACCTGCACTTATTGCAACAGCAGAAAGGGCTTTGATTATGAGGTCATTCCAAAGGCCAGATAGGAGGGGCAATGAAATCACAGGAAGCATACCAACTTGTGTTTTGCGATTATCCCGATATTGTGAATGTGGAACAGATGTGTGAAATGTTGGGCGGTATCAGTCAAAAGACTGCATACCGCCTTTTGAAAAATGGGACAATCAAAAGTTTTGTGGTTGGCCGCCGCTATCGCATACCGAAAATCTGCATTTTTGAATATTTGGAAATTATAGATAAATCTCCTGCGTAGAACCTCGTTTGCACATTTGGCCGATAGGGTTCTATCTGCTATAATGATTCTGTCAATGGCAGATGAATCTATGCTGCACCAAACAAAGGAGGTCATTTTATGGTTGCAGGACATCTGCGTGAAAAAAGAGGCTACTTTCACATTGTATTGAGCTATACGGACGAAAACGGCAAAAGGCAAACCCCGTCAAAAACGACCGGGCTGCCAGTTAAGGGCAATAAAAAGCGTGCAGAGGCAATGCTTATGGAAGCCCGCCAAAGCAAAGAACTTGAACTGAAAAAGCTGCAAGAAGAAAAAGAAGCAAAGGAGAACGATACACCGCAAAATCCGAATCCACAAGACGAAGCAAAAATACCGTTTACAACCTTTATGCTCGACTGGCTGGAGATGATGAAGCCCAATTTGGATAAACCGACCTACGCTTCTTATTCGTTCTGTATCAAAAGCAAAATTGTCGTATACTTTGACGAGTTCTTTCCGGGGCTTGCTTTATGTGATTTGACGCCGAAGCATATACAGGACTATTACACCTACGAAATGAAAGAAAGAAAGGTATCGGCAAACACGGTCATTCACCGCCACGCCAATATTCACAAGGCACTGAAATACGCCGTAAAAATCGGCTTGATTAACAGCAATCCGTCCGATCGGATTGAACGGCCGAAGAAAGAAAAATTCGTCGGCAGTATTTATAATCAAGAGGAACTTGAACAGCTATTTGAAGTTGTCAAAGGCGACCCGATAGAGCTTGCCGTTATTCTCGGCGCTTTCTATGGACTGCGCCGCAGCGAAGTCGTGGGGCTGAAATGGAATGCGATTGACTTTAAGCAGAAAACCATCACGATTCGTCATACTGTTACCCAAGTGACCCTCGACGGCAAAAGCCAGATCATTCAGAAAGACAGAACCAAGACGAAATCCAGCTACCGTTCGCTGCCGCTTATCCCGCCGTTCGAGGAATTGCTTTACCGCCTGAAAGCACAACAGGAGATGAATCGGAAAATGTGCGGAAAAGGCTACTGCAACGATTTCAGGGAATATATCTATGTCAATGAGATTGGAGAGCTTATCAAACCGGGCTACATCACACAGCACTTTCCGTTGGTTCTCAAAAAGAATGGCTTGCGGAAAATCCGATTTCACGACCTACGCCATAGTTGTGCGAGCTTGCTTTACGCAAATGGGGTAAGCCTGAAAGAGATTCAGGAATGGTTGGGACACAGTGATATTTCAACAACCTCGAATATCTACACCCACCTTGATTTTTCTTCAAAGATTGCTTCGGCAAATGCGATTATTTCCGTTTTCCCTACGGAATGAGCAAAAATGTCCCCCCAAAAACAGCCCGAAAATAGGAGGGACATTTCAAAAAAAGAAAGTCCCCCGCAATTTGCGAGGGACAGAGTAAAAAAGGAAAATCCCGCAAACCCTTGATATTACTGGGCTTGCGAGCCATTGATTTCTGGTGCCGGTGGTGGGACTCGAACCCACACACCCTTGCGGATAACAGATTTTGAGTCTGTCTCGTCTGCCAATTCCGACACACCGGCATTTATATTTTTAAGTCTTACTCCCGATGTCCTATCCGAGAAATCGGAGGGACATCGTGGAGGGACATTAAAAACCATTTACATATTGAGTTGTCAAAGACCTTGATAAATCAAGGGTTTCCGCCACAGTGGTATGAAACGGCGAAGTAGATTTTGAGTCCGTCTCGTCTGCCAATTCCAACACACCGGCAAATATGAAAACATTATAAACTAAAACAATTTAAATTGCAATAGATAAGTTACAAATTTATTATCAGCACAGTCTTAATTTTTCTTTATACAATCTTAATACCTATTGCAATGCCCTTATACATTTTTAAAACTAACTACAATATAATTTGATTAACAATTTGTTAAAAAGGAGCCGTGTGATATGGCAGGGCTGTTACATAATAGAAAACACCTATCATCTTTTCAAATAATAATACTTGGGTTCGCATCAGTTATTTTAATCGGTGCATTGCTGCTAATGCTGCCTATATCGTCAGTTAGCAGGACTGTTACGCCATTTAATGAAACATTATTTACAGCCACATCAGCTGTATGTGTAACAGGCCTTGTAGTTCAGGATACAGGCAGCTACTGGTCTGTTTTTGGGCAGGCTGTCATTATTATTCTAATCCAGATTGGCGGTCTGGGAGTTGTAACTGTTGCAGCGGCATTTGCACTTTTGTCCGGCAGAAAGATTTCACTAATGCAGCGCAGTACCATGCAGGAGGCTATATCAGCACCCAAAGTCGGAGGTATTGTCCGCCTGACAGGGTTTATTATAAAGGGCACATTTTTGATCGAATTAATAGGTGCGGCCTGTATGATGCCAGTGTTTTGCCGAGACTATGGCTTAAAGGGAATTTGGATGGCATTTTTCCATTCAATATCGGCTTTTTGCAATGCGGGCTTTGATATCTTGGGCACGACAAATGAACTATATCCATCTCTTACCGGCTATGTGGGAAGTCCGACAATAAATATAACAATCATGCTGCTAATAGTTATCGGCGGACTAGGCTTTTTGACATGGGAGGATATCTGCAAGAACAAATGGCATATCAGGAGCTATCGCATGCAGAGTAAGGTAATACTTGTTACCACTGCACTTCTTATTGTACTACCCGCCATCTTTTTCTTTTTTTGTGATTTTACAGGCATGCCTATTGGAGAGAGAATTCTAAGCTCATTTTTCCAATCAGTCACACCACGTACGGCTGGATTTAACACAGTTACTTTATCAGCCATGTGCGGTGCATCTCAGGCAATTATGATAATATTAATGTTAATCGGCGGCTCTCCTGGTTCAACCGCCGGCGGTATGAAAACAACAACTTTTGCAGTACTGCTTTCCAATGTTTTTGCAACCTTCAAGCGAAAAGACAGTGCACACTTTTTTGGCCGCAGAATTGACTATAGCGTTATTAAAAATGCGGCGACAATTTTAGTAATGTATCTAACACTGTTTTTTGCCGGCGCAGTTGTTATCAGTGTATGTGAAGGTCTGCCACTGTCAGAATGCCTGTACGAAACCGCCTCTGCAATAGGAACAGTTGGACTTACGCTCGGAATAACACCCGAACTAGGAATTATTTCTCAAATAATTTTAATTTCTCTTATGTTCATTGGCAGGGTTGGCGGACTTACGCTTATCTATGCTGCACTTTCAGGAACAAAAAATAATCTTTCAAAACTACCACAGGAACGTATTACTGTAGGATAAAGGAGACGATATTATGAAAAACATTTTACTTATTGGCCTAGGCCGCTTTGGCAAACACATTGCTATGCAGCTAAATGTACTCGGTCACCAGGTGATGGCGGTTGATTTAAATGAAGATAGAGTAAACGAAGCACTTCCATATGTCACAAACGCACAGATTGGCGACAGCACAAATGAGGATTTTCTTGCTTCGCTTGGCGTTGGCAACTATGATGTATGCATAGTAACAATCAGCAGCAACTTTCAAAATTCATTAGAAGCTACCTCACTATTAAAAGAACTGGGGGCAAAGCTGGTAGTTTCCCGGGCGGAGCGTGATGTCCAGGCAAAATTTTTACTACGCAACGGCGCTGACGAGGTAGTATACCCGGAAAAGCAAATGGCTAAATGGACAGCTATTCGTTATACTGCTGACCACATTCTTGACTATATTGAAGTGGACGATCAGCATGCGATATTCGAGGTTGATATACCGGAATCCTGGGTTGGTAAAAGCATTGGTCAGCTGGATGTCCGTAAAAAGTATAATATTAATATAATGGCTATAAGAGATTCGGGCAAAATAAACATTGCCTTAACGCCTGATACAGTATTGCCTAGAAATATAACCCTGCTGGTAATAGGTGAATATAAATCCTTGCAAAAATACTTCCACATTTAATTAGGCCTTTATGACTTTGAAGTAGATTATTTTAAAAATACCTGCTATAATAAAGCAAAGGACTTAGCCAAATTAACGGAGGTGATTTTGTGTCAAATGACAGTTTAAAAGGGCATCTGAAAATATTTTTCGGGTATGCACCAGGGACAGGAAAAACGCTTGCTATGTTAAAAGAAGCTGTTTTGGCACAAAGTCGTGGTATTGATGTTGCCGTAGGTTATATTAATCCTCACGGCTCACACCAATTGGAAAAACTGGTTGCAAAGCTAGAACAAATTCCCAAATTAGATGGAGAATTTGATACCGATGCTGCACTTAAAAGAAAGCCGCAGCTTATTATCCTGGACGAGCTTGCACATATAAACGTCCAAGGCAGCCGACATATCAACCGATACCAAGATGCTCAAGAGTTGTTAAGGGCGGGGATTGACGTATATACCACCCTCAACGTCCAGCAGATTGAAAGCCTTGCTGATACTGTCGGCACTATTGTTGGCAATTTTGTGGATGAACGTGTTCCTGATTCTGTATTTGATTATGCTTATCAGGTTGAGTTTGTAGATAAGAAACCGGACGAGCTTTTTGAGTATTTAAAGGGCAGTAAATTTACGCCCAAAAAGCTTACGGCACTAAGGGAAATTGCTTTGCGCCGATATGCCGACCGTGTCAAACTGCTGACTGCTGATTCCGGATATAATGCGACCGATGAACATATTCTTGTTTGCCTGTCGTCCTCCCCCTCCAATGCGAGAATAATCCGCACTGCTGCACGAATGGCAAGCTCGCTTCGAGCGTCATTTGCTGCGCTTTTTGTAGAAACTCCAGATTTCTCCACAATGTCGGACGGGGATAAAGACAGGCTACGTGCTAATATTCGCCTTGCACAGCAGTTAGGAGCTGTTGTTGAAACAGTATGCGGTGATGATGTGCCGTACCAAATAGCAGAGTTTGCGCGGCTTTCCGGCGTCACTAGTATTATTATTGGGCAAAGTGCGGCTAAAAGGAAATGGACACTAGGGAAACCCACCCTAACAGAGCAGCTTATAACCTATGCCCCGAATTTGGATGTACATATAATACCTGACGGAGAAAATGATAGCGAGGGTTATTATAGGCAGAACTTTCATAACAAAAAGAAAAAACTGTTTTCCATTTCTGATATTTTAAAAAGTGTCGGTATACTAGCCGCAGCAAGTATTATAGGCTTTGGCTTTAATAAATTAGGCTTTGCTGATGTTAATATTATAACTGTTTATATTCTTGGCGTTTTGGTAACCGCCATTGTAACCTCTAAAAGAATTTACAGTCTTATATCATCAGTAGTTAGTGTTATAGTATTTAACTTCTTATTTACAGAGCCGAAATTTACGTTGTTTGCCTATGATGAAGGTTATCCTATCACATTTATTGTTACTTTTACAGTAGCGTTTTTAAGCAGCTCGCTTGCGCAGCGGTTGAAAAGGCAGGCAGAGCTATCAGCAAAAGCAGCATATCGTACAAGCGTTATGCTGGAAACCAACCGCCTATTACAGCAGGCAGCCGATAGAGAAAGCGTAATAAAAGTAACTGTCAACCAAATTATAAAGCTGCTTAACAAAGACGTTATTTTTTATGCGGCTGACGGTGAAAGACTTAGCGAGCCCGAGCTATTTCTGGCTGAGGGTGAAGACCATTTTATAAAAATGGATGACGGCTATGAAAAAGAAACTGCTAAATGGGTGTATCAAAACAACAAACGCGCAGGAGCAACAACGCAGACAATGCCAAACGCAAAAGGCCTTTATTTTGCGGTACGTACTGATGCTAGAGTGTATGGAGTAATTGGTATTGCCGTAGGGCAAACCCCTCCCGACTCTTTTCAAAACAGCATCCTTCTGTCTATACTGGGCGAGTGTGCTTTAGCGCTTGAAAACGAAATAGTAATAAAAGAAAAAGAAGACGCGGCTGTGCTTGCAAAAAATGAGCAGCTGCGCGCTGACCTTTTACGCACCATTTCACATGACCTGCGTACACCATTAACATCTATTTTAGGTAATGCGGACAATCTTTTGACAAACGGCGATTCTTTTGACAGCAGTACCAAAATGCGATTTTATAAGGACATTTATGACGACGCGATGTGGCTGATTGGGCTTGTAGAGAATTTGCTTTCAGTAACACGGCTGGAAAATGGTAAAATGGAATTAAATATGTCGGCAGAACTGGTGGATGAGGTGATAAGCGAGGCATTGCGTCATATTAATCGCAAAAAGACAGAGCACTTCATCCAGGTTGAAAATGAAGACGAATTTCTGCTGGCACACATGGATGCGCGCCTTATTGTGCAGGTGATAGTTAATCTTGTAGATAACGCAGTCAAGTATACCCCAAAAGGTTCTATAATACGAATTACATCAAAAAGGCAAGACAACTTAGCTGTTATATCTGTTTCGGACAATGGAAGAGGAATACCTGATGATTTAAAAGAGCGTGTATTTGATATGTTCTATACAGGTGCGAATGAAATTGCAGACAGCCGGCGCAGTTTAGGGCTGGGCTTATCGCTGTGCCGCTCTATAGTTAATGCGCACGGTGGAAGCATAACTGTTTGTGACAATATCCCGCACGGTACAATTTTTACATTTACTCTGCCAGCAGAGGAGGTTCACCTGAATGAATAAAACTCAAATCCTTGTTGTGGAAGACGACAGATCAGTTAGAAATTTAATTACTACCACTCTGGAAACCCATAATTATCGGTTTCTGGTTGCAAAAAACGGAGAGGCAGCGATAATGGAAGCTTCGTCCCACAACCCTGATATTGTCCTGCTTGATCTTGGTCTGCCGGATTTAGATGGGGTTGATGTAATTAAAAAAATCAGGACATGGTCAAATATGCCTATTATTGTGATTAGTGCCCGCAGTGAGGACACTGACAAAATTGAAGCATTGGACGCCGGGGCGGACGATTATCTGACAAAGCCATTTTCAGTAGAAGAGCTTTTGGCTCGCCTGCGTGTTACACAACGCAGGCTTGCGCTTATGCAAACTGACGCAGAACATAAAAACTCCATTTTTACTAATGGTGCACTAAAAATAGATTATGCAGCCGGCTGTGCATATATGGACGGTGTGGAGCTGCATTTGACCCCAATTGAGTATAAACTACTTTGCCTGTTATCAAAAAATATCGGTAAGGTGCTAACACATAGCTTTATAACTAAAAGTATCTGGGGCAGCAGCTGGGACAACGACGTTGCATCGCTCCGTGTGTTCATGGCAACACTTCGCAAAAAGCTAGAAAAAAATTCAAACTCTCAGTATATTCAAACTCATATCGGCGTTGGCTACCGTATGCTGAGGGTTGAATAACTAAATGCTTATAATAAAATTCACCCGCTTTTAAGCGGGTGAATTTTATTAATTTGATATATCCATACAGACCTGATATAAATCCATAGGAAATTGTTTTTTTACATTTAGTGCTTCGTGTATATCAACATCTTTAATTCTGCCATGTTGATATACAATAACGCGGTTGCCCTTGCCTTCCCTTAACAGTTCAACTGCATGATGTCCCATATGGCTTGCCATGACGCGGTCACGCACGGTAGGCGAACCACCTCTTTGCACATGGCCCAATATCGTGCAGCGGGTTGTAATGCCGGTATCGCTTTCAATCCTTTTAGCAAGCTGTTCGCTTCCGCCAACGCCTTCCGCGATAATTATAATAAAGTGTGTTTTGCCTGTAGCCTTAGACTTTTCAATCTTTTCTAATATATCTTCATAGCTGGTTTTAATTTCAGGAATCAAAACACATGTAGCGCCTGTAGCAATACCAGAGTGGAGTGCGATATACCCAGCACCTCTACCCATAACCTCAACAACCGAGCATCTTTCATGCGACTCCATAGTATCGCGCAGCCTGTCAACCATGTCCATAACGCAGTTTACACTAGTGTCAAATCCAATAGTATATTCACTTGCAGCAATATCGTTATCTATGGTACCGGGTATACCTATACATGGTATGCCATGTTTTGATAAATCCGCAGCACCGCGGAAAGTGCCATCACCGCCAATTGCAACAATACCCTCAATGCCATTTTTCTTGCATGTATCTACAGCTTTTAATATACCAGGCTCTTCTCTAAATTCAAGGCTTCTTGCAGTATATAAAAACGTGCCGCCCGCTTTTATTATGCCTGTTACGCTGCGTATACTTAAATTTATAAGATCTCCGGAAATTAAGCCCGCATAACCACGGCGTATTCCAACTACTTCTATTCCATGCTCAATTGCGGTACGCGTAACAGCACGTATTACCGCGTTCATACCAGGCGCATCGCCTCCGCTTGTTAATACGCCAATCTTTTTAATACTACTCATTCTATATCCTTTCCTTCCTCCAAAAATGCTTAAATATTAATATACTATATTTTTTTTGAAATTTCAACTATTTTACCACTATATTTTCTTCTCCCAAAAGCTGTTTAAGGCCAACAATAAGTGAATAATCTAAACTTACTTTAAGCTGCTTATCGGTTGATATGCTCTTTTTTGTATCAATAAAATGTATAATGCAGGAATTGTTACCAGGGTGAGCTTTAAGCATTTTTATAACCTGCTTATATTCCACAGATGATTTTGAGCCCAGCCTTATATACAGCCGCTTTAGCTTATCAAGTATCTCGCTCTCGTTGCACACTTCCATATAATCCACTACAATTCTTGCCGCCTCATCCTCCCGCCTTGAAACCTTCCCCTTAACAGCATATATCTTTCCGGTTTCTAAAATGCTTTTATATCTGCTAAACTGTGACGGAAAAACTATCAGCTCTATACTCTGTGTCAAATCCTCAAACCCGATATATGCCATATCGTTCTGATGCCGTGTAGTTATAACTTTAATACTGTTTACAACACCTAGCAGCTTAACTTCTTTTAAATCATCATAATCCGATTCATTCTGTATTATATCAGAAATAAAATCTAACTTTTCAGTATCATACAAATGTTCAAAACGCTTAAGCGGGTGTTCGGACAAATATACCCCTATTGCCTCTTTTTCAAACCTAAGCTTTTGCGAAGTTTCAAATTCTCCAACAGGCATGGCAAAATACTTTTCATTAATTGACACACTCTCTGGCTCAAAAAAATCAATCTGCCCGTCGATTATTGAGCTTTTGCTGTTTTGAATATCTCTAATTAAATCCTCATAAATTTCTAACAGATGTTTGCGGGACACACCCATACTGTCAAACGCACCACATTTAATTAAAGCCTCAATAGCACGCTTTGAATTTATATCCTTGTCACTTATCCTGCGTACAAAATCACTAAAATCGTCAAACTCACCCCTTGACCTTTCAAGTACAATTTCTTTTATAAACTTAGTGCCCACATTTTTTACAGCAGCAAGGCCAAAAAGTATCCCATCCTTTTCAGCGACAAAGTTATGGTAGCATCTGTTGATGTCAGGCGGCAGTATCGAAATGTTCATTCGTTTACACTCCGCCACGTATTCTATTATTTTGTCAGTATTGTACTGTACACTTGTCAGAAGTGATGCCATGTACTCATACGGATAATGGCACTTTAAATAAGCAGTTTGATATGCAATAAGGGCATAGCCGGACGCGTGTGACTTATTAAATGCATATTTTGCAAAATCGCACATTTCGTCAAATATTTCATTTGCAATCTTTTTGCTTATACCGTTTCTAACTGCACCTGGTATTACTACTGAACCGTTTGAGTCAATCAGGCCGTTTATAAAAATCTCGCGTTCTTTATTCATAACATCCGTATTTTTTTTGCTCATAGCTTTGCGTACAAGGTCCGCCCTGGCATATGAGTAGCCCGCAAGCTTGCGAACAATCTGCATTACTTGCTCCTGGTAAATAATACAGCCATATGTTACCGAAAGTATCGGTCTTAACAGTTCAGTTTTATATTTGATTTTATCAGGATGTTCCCTGTTTTTTAAATATCTTGGTATAGAGTCCATTGGCCCCGGCCTGTAAAGGGAAATAGCTGCAATAATATCCTCTATACATGTAGGGCACATGTTTTGTAAAAGCTTTCGCATGCCGGCGCTTTCCAGCTGAAAGACCCCAAATGTGTTGCCGCTTGATAAAAGCTTAAATACCGCTTTGTCTTCCAATGAAATATTCTTGATTTTAAACTTAGGGTCACTTCTCTGTATCTGCGTTTCAGTATCATGAATAACCGTTAAATTCCTAAGCCCTAAAAAGTCCATTTTAAGAAGTCCTAGGTTTTCAAGCTCAGTCATAGGAAACTGAGTAACAACAGTTTCATCACTAAGCGCCAGCGGTACATAATCGCTTATTTCACCTTCAGTAATCACAACTCCTGCGGCATGGGTTGAGATGTGCCGCGGAAAACCCTCTACCCTTTTAGCGGTATCTATTAAATTTTTAATTTCATCAGATGCCTCATACTTGTCTCTTAACTCAGGGCTCTCCTGCATGGCTTTATCAATGGTCATATTAAGGCGATATGGAATCAGTTTAGCCACTGAGTCAACTACTGAGTATGAGATGCCAAGTGCACGCCCTATATCCCTTATAGCGGCCCTTGCGGCAAGAGTTCCAAAAGTTGCAATCTGCGAAACGCTCTTACTTCCATACTTTGATATAACATAATCAATAACCTTTTGCCGCTTTTCATAGCAAAAATCTATATCTATATCTGGCATGCTTATACGCTCAGGATTTAAAAACCGCTCAAACAGCAGGCCGTATTTAATTGGGTCAATTTCAGTAATACCTAAGCAGTAGGATACAATAGATCCCGCTGCACTTCCCCTGCCGGGTCCAACTGGTATATCATGCTCCTTAGCGTAACGGATAAAGTCATACACTATAAGAAAATAATCCACAAACCCCATTTGCTTTATAATAGAAAGTTCATAGTCCAGCCGGTCTTTATGCTGGCTGTCACCATATCTTTTGTTTAAGCCTTTATAGCATAGCTTTTGAAGGTAAGTAAAACTGTCAATGTCCTTGTCCATTTTAAATTTCGGCAGGTGAAACTTGCCAAACTCAAACTCAACATTGCATTTTTCCGCTATTTCAACTGTATTTGATATGGCAGACGGGGTATTAGCAAAAAGCTTTGTCATCTCATCAGTACTTTTAAGATAAAACTCATGGGTTTTAAATGCTAAATCATTCTGTTCATGAATAGTTTTATTCATCTGTACGCACATGAGTACATTTTGAATATACCAATCCTCTTTTGTGACATAGTGTACATCATTTGTTGCAACAAGCGGTATATTGAGCGTATTTGACAACTCAATCAATTTTGATATCAAATATCCATCCTGCTCAAGGCCGTGGTCTTGCAGCTCCAGGTAAAAATCATCGCCGAAAATCTCTTTATATTCCAGCGCTTTTTTGTATGCAGCATCGTAGTTTTCCTCTAAAATATAGCGGGGTATTTCTCCAGCAAGGCATGCCGAAAGTGCAATTAGACCTTCACTATATTTTTTTAAAATCTGCATGTCCACCCTCGGCTTATAATAAAAGCCCTCTAAAAACGCAAGGGATACAAGCTTGACCAAATTATGATATCCAACATTGTTTTTGGCAAGCAAAATCAAGTGGCCAATGCGCCTGTCCCTCTCCCGCTCTTTGTCAAAGCGAGTACGCGCCGCCACATAAACTTCACAGCCGATAATGGGTTTAATGCCGGCCTTTTTTGCAGCACGATAAAACTCCAAAACTCCATACATAGCGCCATGGTCAGTAATGGCGATGGCTTTCTGGCCAAAAGCTTTTGCTGCCTCTATGGCCTCTTTAATTTTTGCCGCACCATCTAAAAGGCTGTATTCCGTATGCACATGTAGATGTACAAAATCACTCATACCCTATTCCTTTATATTACTTGCGATTTCACATATTTTAGCAAGTTTTCTGCCTAAGGCAGATTTGCTTATATTCCCTTTACACAGTCTACTAAGCTCATTTAATGAAGCATCAGTATGTTCAAGTCTCAGCTTGGCCACTTCAATCAAGTCCTGGCTAAGAGAGCGAATGCCTATAGTTTTTTCAATCTTATTAATAGCCTTTACCTGCTCAACTGATTTGCTTATGGTTTTTTCAAGATTGTAAATGCTGCAGTTTTCAACCCGGTTTATATTATTAGCCACTTCCTTGGATATCTTGGTGTTTATCAGGCTGAAAGCCGACAGTTTAGCTCCTATGAAACCTAACAGATTTTCTATTGTCAAGCTGTCTTTTATGTACACAACATAGTTTGACCTGCGAACAACAGTTTTAGCTTTAAACCCGTTTTCTGTCAGCAGTTGTGCCATACTCTTTGATAGGCTGTAGTAAGGAGTAACAAACTCCAAATGATAAGCGCTTTGCGGGTCAGCCATATATCCAGAGCTTAAAAATGCCCCGCGTATAAATGCTTTTACACAGCACTGTTCTCCTACAATGACCCTGCTTATTGATAAGTTTATATTTTTGTTAAACACAATATATAAACTGTCCAGAAGTTTTTTTAAGTTTTCCCCCTCAAGATATGCATAGTAGTTATTTACATTTTCGCCTATAACAAAGTTAAAGCCGTATAGTTCATTACAGAGCTGGTTTATTTTATTTACAACCAAAACGTTTTCTGTTGTAGTTTTTATCTGGTTTTGAGAGATAGATTGAGAGAATAGCACAAGCCCATAAAGCTCTGCCGTTTTACAGCAGATTTTTTTTGGCTGTATCCCGCACAGCTCACATTTTGTATCAAAACAATATGACACCCTAAATCACCCTAATTTTTATCTATATCTCTATGCACTACCGCAACCCTATACCCATTTTCCTTCAGCTTGCTCGCTGTAAGCTGGGCAAAGGCTACGCTTCTATGTTTGCCGCCCGTACAGCCAAAGGAAATCTGCATATTATTTTTGCCCTCAGCAATAAACTTGGGCAGTAAAAAATCAATAAGACTGTATACTTTATCAAAGTAAATTTTAGAATCATCCCATTGGAACACATAGTCAAAAACAATTTTGTCCAGCCCCGTTTTTAACCTTAGGTTGTCAATATAAAATGGATTTGGCAGGCAGCGCACATCAAACAGCATGTCCGTATCCGACTTTGGACCGTACTTAAACCCAAAAGAGCATATTGTAATCGTGATGGGCTTTTTGCCCATACTAAATGTCTGCATTATCTGCTCCCTTAAATTTTTAACCGAAAACAGGGATGTATCAATTACATAATCGGATATTTTCCGTGCCTGGCTGAGCTTTTGGCGCTCTACAGCAATAGCAGAACTAATCGAGCCCTCCGCCGCCTCGAGTGGGTGCCTGCGCCGAGTTTCTTTATACCTGCGCATTAAAACATCGTCACTTGCCTCTAAAAACAACATCTTGTATCTGATGCCGCTGTCATTAAGTTTTTTTAGCTCGTTAATCAATCCGTCAAAAAGTTCTCCGGTCCTGCTGTCCACAACAATAGCTAGATTGTCAAATGCGACGCTTGAATTTCGGCAGAGTTCAATAAACTTACTTATTAGAGCTGGGGGCATATTATCTATACAGTTATACCCCATATCTTCAAAAACATTAATTGTATGTGATTTTCCGGCCCCACTCATGCCGGTTATTATCACAATCTCCATTCCCTATTCCCCCATTATTTTTATTTCACATTCCAAATCCACTTTTTGTTTATCATAAACTGTTTTTTTAATATGGTCAATAAGCTGTATAACGTCATCTGCGCTGGCATTATCCTCATTAATAATAAATCCGCAATGTTTTTTACTTACCATTGCGCCGCCTATTTTACAGCCCTTAAGCCCGCTATTTTCTATAAGCTGGCCAGCATAATACCCCTTTGGACGCTTAAACACACTCCCCGCACTGGGATACTCAAGCGGCTGCTTTTCTTTGCGCCTTGATTTATAATCCTGCATTTTACTATATATTTTTGCAGGTTCTCCTGCTTTAAGATTGATATATGTCTTAGTAATTATAAAAGGCTTATCTGAAAAGAAAGAATGCCGATAAGAAAAATCGTGTTTTTCATTATCTAAAATGTGTATTCCACCCTTATCATCAACATATTCAGTTGCCGCTACAATATCAGCCATACAGCCATCATATGCGCCGGCGTTCATATATACTGCTCCGCCAATGCTTCCGGGTATTCCCTGCGCAAACTCCATCCCGCAGCAACTGTTTTCAAAAGCAAAATTTGCAGCCTTTGACATGCTAACACCGGCGCCAAATTCAAATACTCCGCGTTCATTAAGGCAAATTTCATTAAGCTTATCTGTTTTTATAATAACACCGCGTATGCCATTATCCTTTACAAGAATGTTGGAGCACTTTCCCAAAGTGTAATACTTAATATTATTCTGGCGGCAGAACTTTACAACCTTAGCCGTTAAAACAGTGCTGTTTGGATATACAACCAAATCCGCCGGGCCGCCAATCTTAAACGATGTAATATCTTTAAACAGTACATCAGTGCTATATTCAATATGGTTTTCCAGTAAAAACTTTTCAACTACATGCATACGCTCCACCTCTTAATATTAAAATAGAGAAATTTGGCTAGTGCGCGGTATATCCCTGAACACACCTTCATCATTTAGCAAATCCAAAACTGTTGTTGACACGCCTGAACGCTCCCTAAACTCGTCCTGGGATATAAATGGTCCGGCATTTCGTGCGCTAATTATCCTCTCCGCAGCGGTTTGCCCTATTCCTGAAAAAACAGAAAAGGGCATCCTTATTTTTCCGTCTTCGATTTTAAATACAGAGGCATCAGAGCGGTATATATCTACCGGCAAAAACTCAATCCCGCGCGCCATTGCCTCAATTATTATCTGATACGCTGTAAGTGTTTCATTATCTTTTTGCTTTTGTGCTTTTCCCATGCCTTCTATAGAATGGACTATTGAACGCAGGTAGTCAATACCCTTTGCCACATCAACAGCGTTTACACCTTCCTGGCGCACAGTAAAATATACGCTATAAAACTCTACCGGGCGGTAAATTTTATACCATCCCAGCCGCATGGCACCAGTGACATATGCCGCGGCATGCGCCTTAGGGAACATATATTTTATTTTCATGCAGGATTCAATATACCAATCCGGCACGCCATGGCTTTTCATCTGAGCTATCATGTCATCAGTAAGCTGCTTTTTGGCCTTGCCCTTTCTTACAATCTCCATAATCTTAAATGCAAGGCTCGGCTCCAGTCCCTTATGGATTAAATAAACCATTATATTATCGCGCGTGCCTATAACCTCACTTATAGTACAAACCTTATTTGCAATTAAAGTCTGTGCATTATCAGTCCAAACATCTGTACCATGTGAAAGGCCAGATATCTGCAACAGCTCAGAAAAGTTTTTGGGCCGTGCCTCTACCATCATCTTTCGTACAAAGGATGTACCCATCTCTGGTATTGCCAGTGTTCCTGTCTGGCAGTCAATCTGCTCAGGTGTTACACCTAGCGCCTCAGGACTTGTTAGCAGGCTGTAAACCGATTTGTCATTTAAAGGTATATCCTCAAAATTAGTATCGGTAAGGTCGTTAAGGTACTTCAGCATGGTCGGTACGTCATGCCCGAGTATGTCAAGCTTTAATATTGTGTCATGCAGAGAGTGGAAATCGAAGTGAGTAGTCAAAATATCACTGTTCTGGTCATCAGCCGGGTGCTGAATCGGGCAAAAATCATACACGCTGTTCTTTTTAGGTATAACCACCATACCACCTGGATGCTGCCCTGTTGTGCGCTTGACACCGACACAGCCAGCAATCAGCCGTTCTTCCTCAGCTTTATTAAGCTTCATATTTTTTGCTTCAAGATATTTTTTTACAAACCCATAGGCGGTTTTATCAGCAAGTGTGCCGATTGTACCCGCTTTAAATACATACCCGCTTCCAAAAAGCTCTTCAACATACTTATGCGCTGTAGACTGATAAATGCCGCTAAAATTAAGGTCAATATCCGGCACTTTGTCACCCTTAAATCCCAAAAATGTTTCAAAAGGTATATCATGCCCGTCCGAGCGCATTTTACTGCCGCATTCAGGGCAGTTTTTTTCATCTAAATCATATCCTGAACCGACACTGCCGTCATTAAAGAACTGAACATACTTACAGTTAGGGCAGACATAATGCGGCGGCAGCGGGTTTACCTCGGAAATACCCAAAGTGGTTGCTACAAAAGATGAGCCCACAGAGCCCCTAGACCCAACCGAAAAACCGTCTTCATTTGACTTTTTTACAAGCTTTTGTGCAATCATGTACATAACCGAAAATCCATTGTTAATAATAGAATCCAGCTCATGATTAAGCCTGTCATTAACAAGCTGCGGCAGCGGGTCACCATACATTTTAATGGCACCTTTTGTTGCAAGCTCCTTAAGCTCTGTCTCTGCGCCCTCCATTTCGGGCGCATGCATGCCATCCGGTATCGGCTGGATGTTTTCTATCATATCAGCAATCAGGTTTGTGTTTTCCACTACTACTTTGTAGGCAAGCTCTTCTCCTAAATACTTAAACTCATTAAGCATCTCATCTGTTGTTCTAAAATAAAGCGGAGCCTGCTCATCCGCATCGGAAAAGCCTTGGCCTGCCATCAGTATCCGGCGGAAAACCTCATCCTGCTTGTTTAAAAAGTGTACATCACCAGTAGCTACAACCGGCTTATTAAGCTTATCAGCAATCTCAATTATTGTCTTATTAATCTGTTCCAGCTTTTCTCGGCTGCTGACCGTTCCATCCTTTAACAGATGAGCATTGTTATCAATCGGCTGAATCTCCAGGTAATCATAAAACTGAGCAATCTTGAGCAAATCCTTAAACTCGCGCCCTGAAATTATGGCACGGTAAAGCTCCCCTGCTTCACATGCGCTGCCGATAATCAGTCCTTCCCTAAGCTTTGTAATCTCACTTTTAAACATTAATGGCTTGCGATAAAAATGCTTTGTATGCGCAAGTGTTATAAGTTCATATAGGTGCTTAAGCCCTGTCTTGTTTTTAACCAGTAATACTATATGGTAGCTTTTTTCCTTTTTATAATCCACGCCGGACATGGCTTTGCTTATATCCCTAAGATCCTTAGCACCATATTCTTTGCTGAATTTTTCAAGTATAATATTAAATATTTTTGACAGCACTTCAGCGTCATCCACGGCGCGGTGGTGATTAAAGTCGCCCAGCCCCAAATGCTTTGCGACAATATCTAGTTTTACCTTTTTTAGTTCTTTAAACAAAAATCTGCACAGCGGAACCGTGTCAATTTGCTCAAACTGAAATTTTATATTATTATTTTTGCATGCTGTTTTAATAAAACCACAGTCAAATGGCGCGTTGTGCGCTACAAGCACCGGTTTATCCCCGCAAAACTCTATAAATTTATGCAGCACCTCAGAAATACTAGGCGCGCCAGATACCATGTCATTGGTAATGCCAGTAAGGTCAGTAATCTTAGCAGGTATTGGGGTTTTGGGGTTAACAAATGTTTGAAACCTGTCAATCACTTGACCAGCTTTAAGTTTTACAGCACCTATTTCAGTAATCCTATGCTCCAGAGCAGACAGGCCCGTAGTTTCTATATCAAATACTATAAAGGTGTCATCCAGTTTAGTGTCAAGTGTACTTTTAAACATTTGCACCTTATCGTCGATAAGATAACCCTCTACCCCATATATTAGCTTTACCGAGCAGTCCTTTGCAGCGGCCTGTGCTGATGGATAAGCCTGAAGACTGCCGTGGTCCGTAAGCGCAACTGCAGAATGCCCCCATTCTGCAGCACGCTTTACATAATCTGAAATATCATTGGTCGCATCCATTGCCGACATTGTAGTATGCAAATGCAGTTCTACCCTCTTTTTTGACGCGTTGTCCTGTATCTGAATCTTTTTGGCAGTACAGATAGTGCGGGCGTTAATTACATAATCCTCTTCATACTTATCGTAGCTCACATCACCCGTAACAGCAATGCTTTTGCCCGGTTTTATATAATCAGCTATATCCTCCGCCTTGTTTACAGAAGTTAAAAATTTAATTATAATAGACCCGCTTTGGTCAGTAATATAAAGTGAAATGCGTTTGCTTTTTTTATCCCAGGTAACTCTGCTGTCCGCTTTGAAAATTTCGCCAACAACACAAACAGAGCCGCTGTATGGGTCTACAGCTGACAGAGCTGTCACTTTCTTACTCATACGCTCACCCATAAGTAGCTTATTTTCAATCTCAAACGGAATATTATCTGGTATTATATTTTCACTTTTATCGCTTGTACTTTGCCTAGCTTTTACTTTTGATTTGGGTTTAATCTCTGCTTTCTCATCAGAATAGTGCTCTGGTTTTGCATTTTGCTCAATTAAATATTCGTCCAGCGTCACTTCCGGCGCTTTAAGTACGCCGCCAAACTGAATTTTATATTTCTGCCCAAACCACTCATAAATTAAGGCGGAAATATCTTTATCCAGGCCTAGATCCTCTATAATATTAATACCACCCTGGCTTAATATAACCGTAACGGTATCTGCACCAACCTCTATTTGTGAACCGTTTAAAAAACCATTTGCTGCGGGATTGCGGTTTTTCAAGGCAGATAAAATATCCTGCCAATACTCATTTTCTAGACTGGTATTTAAATAACGCTCAGTTATTTCAACTCGGCTTAATTTATATGTATAGCGGACAATATCAGCTAGCTGGGCAATAAAACTATACGGCACATAGTTTTCAAACTTAAGCTGTGCCTTTAAAATCCTATATTCACTATTAATTTGTACCCTTGTTGCAACCGCAGTTTTGAATAAAGAGATCTGCTCCTCATTAAAATCGCATTTGCTAAACAGCTGCAATAAATTTTTATCCGCCATATTTTATGTATCCCTCTAAAGTTTTTCTATCTGTTTTATAAGTTCGCTTAAAATATCATCGTATTTTACTTTTTTTATTATCTGGCCTTTTTGGAATATAAGGCCCTCGCCATTGCCGCCTGCAACACCGATATCCGCCTCTTTTGCCTCACCCGGCCCGTTTACAGCACAGCCCATAACCGCAACTTTGAGCCCTTTTTTGCAGTTTTTGAGCAAAGCCTCTACCTGCTCGGCAAGGCTTATTATATCTATCTTACATCTGCCGCAAGTTGGGCAGGATATTATCTGGCAAGCGTTTTTATCAAGGCCGAGCGCGTTTAATATCATATAACCCGCCTCAACCTCATAAACAGGGTCTGCTGTAAGAGAGACTCTTATAGTATCTCCAATGCCATCAGCAAGCAGGCTGCCTATGCCTATGGCGTTTTTGACAATTCCAATATCTTTAGGCCCTGCTTCCGTAACCCCAAGGTGCATGGGATAATAAACTTTATCAGCTAAAATGCGATAGGCCTCAATCATAGTCTTTACATTTGATGATTTTAATGAAATAACTATATCGTCAAAATCAAATTTATTAAGCAAATTAATGTGATACATTGCGCTTTCAACTAAAGCTTCAGCTGTTGGAGAGCCGTACTTTTTAAGTATTTCCTTTTCAAGTGATCCGCCGTTTACCCCTATTCTTATGGGTACATTTTTTTGCTTACACGCATCAGCCACCGCTTTTACTTTCTGGTCATCACCTATATTGCCAGGGTTTATCCTGATTTTATCAGCCCCCGCGGATACCGCCTCCAGTGCAAGCTTATAATCAAAATGTATATCGCATACTACCGGCATTTTAGTATTTTGCTTTAAAGCATCAATTGTCTTAAGCGACTGTTTATCCGGCACTGCAATACGTATTATCCTACACCCTGCCTTTTCAAGGCGTAAAGCCTGCTTTACAGCTGCATCACAGTCTGATGATGGGGTTGAAAGCATTGACTGAACAATTATATCTTTTTTATCACCTAACGGTATATCACCCACATAAACGATTTTGGTTTCTTTCATTAGTGCTCCTCTTAAAACAAATATATAACGTCCTTAACCGCTATTACAACCATAAGTCCCATTAGAAGTATAAGGCCCGCAGCATTTATCCCCACCTCAACCTTTTGGCTGAGCGGCTTTTTGCGGATAGCCTCAATTATTAAAAGCAAAACCCTGCCGCCATCAAGCGCTGGAAACGGCAATAGATTTACAATGCCAAGATTTATTGAAATTAAGGCAACTATTAGCAGAAGCGGCCTAAGCCCTATTGATACGCTCTGGCCTATAGCGCTTGTTGTCCCGATTGGGCCTGACACCTGGTTTATATCAGCATGCCCAGTTACAAGCGTCCCTAAAAACGAATAAATTGACCTGCTGATTGAAATGGTGGACTGGAAGGAATAACGGATAACACTAAAAAGGTTACGCTTTTCACCATACACACTGAAATCTGTGGTATAAATCTCACCCAGGTTTTTATCCTCTATCGTGGCAAACTCCACATTCGGCACAACAACTTTTTGCCCGTCACGCTCTACGGTAACTTCAAGCGGCACTGTACCGTCCTTTGTAATTGAATAACTTATATCCATGTATGAATAGATATTGTAATCATTAATCTTTACAATTTTATCATTTTCCAAAAGCCCTGTGGTATTGGACACCGCATTTTCATCAAACGAGCCTATAACGGTTGTAGGCAGTAAATTCATAGTCGAATAAACAATGCAGATTAATATAAAACCAAACAAAATGTTCATTAATGCGCCGGTTATGAGTATTATAAACCGTTTCCACTTAGGCTTTTTATTAAAGGCGTTTTCATCATCACTGTCCCCGTCCTCTCCGTCCATCTGGACAAACCCGCCTATAGGCAGCGCTCGGATTGTATACAGGGCCTTTTTGCCTTGCTTTTTAAAAATAGCAGGGCCCATGCCTATTGCAAACTCATTAACTTTTACCCCTGCCCATAATGCCGTAAAAAAATGCCCTGCCTCATGTGCAAGTATAAGCACTCCGAAAACAAGGATAGTAATAATTATGTTTAAAACAGTTTGCATACTCATTACCTCTCAATAAAATTTTGAAGATATCTGCGCGTTTGTTTTTCCGCCTCAAGGATGCCATCAATAGAATAATCAAGATTTCTTATATCAACGTTATCCAACGCGGCACTTATTAAATCTGCAATTTCAGTAAATTTTATTTTATCATTTAAAAACATACTAACAGCATACTCGTTTGCCGCATTAAGTACTGTAGGATAAAGCCCGCCAAGCTTTGACGCTTTGATACATAACCCTAAACACTTAAAGGTTTTATAATCAGGTTTATCAAATGTAAGTTTTTGTCCAAATAAATCAAGGTAGTAGTTTGCAGAACTTATGCGTTTGGGATATGTAAGTGCATACTTTATCGGTATATACATCTGCGGCGCGCCAAGCTGCGCTATAATAGAACCATCCTCAAACTCCACTGCGGAGTGCACAATACTCTGTCTGTGCACCACTATTTCTATTTGATCCTCACAGACATTAAAAAGCCATTTTGCTTCCATAAGCTCAAGGCCTTTATTGACCAGCGTTGCACTGTCAATTGTTATTTTATTACCCATACTCCAGTTAGGGTGTTTAAGTGCATCCGCCTTTGTCACCTTTTCAAGGCTTTTGCTGTCCATACCAAAAAAGGGGCCACCGGAGGCTGTTAGTATTATTTTGCGGATAGCATTGCCATCACTTGCGCGCAGTGCCTGAAAAATCGCGCTATGCTCACTATCCACAGGCAGTATTTTAACACCGTTTTTCTCCGCAAGCTGCATAATCAGCCCGCCTGCGCAAACAAGAGTTTCTTTATTGGCAAGCGCAATATCCTTTTTGGACTGTATTGCGGCAATAGTGGGCAAAAGCCCAATCATTCCCGACATGGCTGTTACAACCTTATCGGATTTGGGATGTGTTGCCACCTCAATATTCCCGGCAGGGCCATCAACAACTTTTATTTTTGTCCCTTTAAGCCTTTGGCGTAGGATATCAGCACTTTTTTGGTCGTAAACGCCTATAAGATTCACATTAAATTCTAAAGCCTGTTTATAGGCCAAATCTATATTAGAGTTTGTGCTTATAGCACAAACTCCAATATTCAAATCACGGCAAACGTTAAGAGTCTGCACACCAATCGAACCGGTAGACCCTAAAATTGATATAACAGGCATACCCCGACACCGCCTATCATTATATTATTATATCTTTAAAGCTTATAAGCATATAAAACAGCGGTGCAATGAAAATGAGGCTATCCAGCCTGTCAAGAAAACCGCCGTGGCCAGGCAGTATTTTGCCAAAGTCCTTAATTCCATATGTGCGTTTAATATATGAAAACGACAAATCCCCTATCTGACCTATTATAGTACAAAGCAGTGAATACACAACAACAGCAAGCCAGTTAAACTGTACATCTGTTATCTGGCTGTAGACCAAACAAAATATAATAGTAAATAATACAGAAAAAACTGTGCCGCCAATTGCGCCCTCTATTGTCTTTTTGGGGCTTATATGCGGTGATAGCTTGTGCTTTCCAAACAGCATGCCTACAAAATAGGCAAAAATGTCTGTAACCCAGGCAAAGCACACAATAGCCAGTATCATATAGAAAAAGCCGTTTTCATTAATCTTTCTAATAAAGATTATATTTGTGAGAAAACAGGATATGACCATTGTAATAAACATTACAGTTGTTGTATCTGTAAATTTGACAGATTCAAAGTTGGTCATTGATATAACAAACTCAATTAGCAAATAAATAAAAGATAATATTATTATACCATAATAAGCACTTTTAAACGGAAATAGTATTTGCTTTATACTGAAAGTCAGCGGAATTAAAAGTCCGTAAACCATGCTGGGTAAAATAAACTGGAGCTTTTCAGCGTTTCCAGTTGCATTAATTCCCTCGTAAATACAAAGCACAATTAAGCATGCGACTGTAAGCTCAAACAAAATCGGGTAGAATGATGCTATAAATAATATTAGAAAAATTGCTAGAATAATAAAACTAGTCAAAATTCTAACAAGCATGTCTTTTTTCATATTCTACCAAATCTCCTGTCTCTTTTTTGATAATCCATAATTGCACGGTCCAAATCGGATTTTTTAAAATCCGGCCACAGCACATCTGAAAACCAAAACTCAGCATAAGCACACTGCCATAGCAAAAAGTTTGACAGTCTTAGCTCACCGCTGGGCCGTATAATCAAATCAACACTATTTAAATCGCTAAAATGCAGATATTTAGAAAAACTTTCAGTTGTGATGTCTTGTGGTGACAACAAACCGGCCTTTGCCTCTTTAGCTATCTTTTGCGCTGCCATTACGATTTCCTGCTGGCCACCGTAGTTCATGGCAATATTAAGGCTTAGCTTGTCAAACTTCTCAGTAAGCTTTTCAAGCCTGTCCATTTTTTGCTTTAGCCTGCCGGTAAATACAGATGTATCCCCCAAAAACCGGACCCGTACCTTTTGAGACTCAAAATCAGCAGTAGCCTCGTCAATATACTCCTCAAGCAACTGCATAATTTTTTCTATCTCGTCTTTAGGCCTGTTCCAGTTTTCTGTGGAGAAAGCGTATACTGTGAGGTTCTTTATTCCGATATCTCTTGCATAAAAAGCAATTGTTTTAAAAACCTTAACACCCACAGCATGTCCTGCACTTCTTGGAAGGCCTCGTTTTTTTGCCCATCGGCCGTTACCATCCATTATTATACCGACATGGCTTGGCAGCCTGTTTGGATCAAAACTTGTTTTGTGTTTTTTTAATAAGGCCATAAAATCTCCAATTATGTTATACGGACATAATTTCTTTTTCTTTGTCCGCCACAATTACATCTATTTTTTTGCAGTATTCATCAGTGAGCTTTTGAATTTCAGACTCTGATTCTTTAAGATCATCTTCAGTTATTTCATGAGCTTTTTCCATTTTCTTATATTTGTCAATAGAGTCTCTGCGTACTGCGCGTATAGATACTTTTCCCTCTTCGCCTAGCTTTTTTGCATCCTTTACAAGCTCACGCCTGCGCTCTTCAGTTGGCTGTGGGAAAACCAAGCGAATCACTTTCCCGTCACTTGTAGGGGTAATCCCAATGTCAGATGCCAATATAGCCTTTTCAATGTCTTTTACAAGATTTGCATCCCATGGTTGTATGCACAGCATTCTAGGTTCTGGAATGCTTACTGCAGCCACCTCACTAATTTTGGATGAAACTCCGTAATACTCAACCCTAAGCTTGTCTAACACAGCCGGGTTTGCCCTGCCCGCGCGCAGAGCCTGAAGCTCGCTTTCAATAGCTGACACCGTTTTTTGCATTTTTTGTTCGATTTCCGGATATTTACCTGACATTTTAATTTCCTCCTTTATGTACTATTGTACCGATTTTTTCTCCGGTAATTGCTTTTAAAATATTTTCTGGCTGATTTAAATTAAAAACTAAAATTGGAATATCATTGTCATTACAGATTGCAGCCGCAGGTGCGTCCATAACTTTAAGCTCACCCTGTAATACGTCTATAAAGCTAAGCTCACTATAAATTTTCGCATTTTTATCAATCTTTGGGTCAGCGGTATAAACCCCGTCAACATTAGTAGCCTTAAATATAATATCTGCCTCAATCTCAGCAGCGCGCAGTGCTGCCGCTGTATCTGTTGAGAAAAACGGGTTTCCAGTTCCACAGCCAAATATTATGACCCTGCCCTTTTCAAAATGACGCATTGCGCGGTTTCTGATATAGGGCTCTGCAATCTGGCGCATCTCAATTGCTGTTTGTACTCTTGACTCAACACCCAGCTGAGTTAAAGCGTCCAGCAGTGTAAGCGCATTCATTGTTGTTGCAAGCATTCCAATATGGTCAGCACGGGTACGGTCCATATACTGATTGCTTCTACCCCTCCAAAAATTGCCACCGCCTACTACAATCCCTATTTGAGCACCCATTTCTACACACTTTTTAATAGTTCTGCCAATATTCAGCACATAATCAAAATCAATGCCCATGCTTTTTTCGCCTGCAAGCGCTTCACCGCTCAGTTTAAGCAAGATTCTCTTATAAGCCAGTTTATTTTCCATATCCGTTCTCCCATTATATTATATTTCATCTATATATGATATTAAATTTTTAGGCTTTTGTAAATACAAAATTGAAATATAATTTAAAACTTTACATCTGCAATCAGTTCATTAATGTCATATCCCAGAAAGTTTAGCCCCTCTATAAATTTATACGGCTCGCTTATATAATCAAGTATTTGCTTATATACATCGTTAAATGTAAACTCTAGCTGGCTATATATTTTAAATGGAGTCTTATTAACCTGCTGATATCCATCTAAAGCAATAAGCCATTTACAGCTTCTAAGCCTGCTCTGGTGTAGCAGTACATCAGTTTTATCAAAGCTTATACAGCCCTGGCAGCGATCTAACTGCCCAAAATCATTTTTTGTACTGACAACAGCACCCCAGGTATCAAGCATGTACTGCGCTATATTTTCAAGCATGTATTGGCTATTATGCAGCACAATACAGTTAGAATTTTTAAGTATAATTTTTTCAGCAGGCTTATCTATTATATCATCAAGGTTTGGACGCATAAGTACGAGGTTTGTATCTAGTACTGAAAGAAACCTGTCTTTAAGTGCAATCTCAAGCGCATGATCTCTGAAAAATTGATTTGAGCTTATCTGTAAAAACCCATCTTTTAAAAGCATGTCCGTTAAAAGCGCAGATGGATATTCAAAAAAATGGGTGATTTTTAACGCGTGTAGGTTTTTTAGCATATTAGTGTAAAACTTCTGAACACTTCTTTTGCTGCCCTGAATTTTTATATTAACAAAATATATAGGCTTTTGGGAAAGCATAAATTTTTTAACTTCCATTTCGCTCTGCTTAAAAAAAGAAAACACTCCGCTGTGCTGACTATAAATTAACGCTAACATATTATCACTCCTAAAGCATAAAATATCCGTCTTTCATATATATACGAAAGACGGACAGGTTATTCTGCTTTAGGGCTTAAAACATATTAATAATCAAAGGCACTTGAGTTTATCTATTAAACTGACAAAATAATCCGGCAGCCCACAGTCAAATACTACTCTCTTGTCAGTTGAAGGATGATTAAAACCAAGCGTTCTTGCATGCAGACACTGTCCATCAAACCCCAGGTTCAGTTTTTTTACGGGTCTGCCGTATACCAAATCGCCCAGCAAAAAATGGCCTATATAGGACATATGCACCCGTATCTGATGTGTGCGCCCTGTCTCTAGTTTAAAGCGCAAATGTGTAAATCCGTTAAACCTTTCAATCACCTCAAAATGTGTAACAGCATTCTTTGAGTTAGTATTTGTAACAGCCATTTTCTTTCTGTCCCGCTCGCTGCGTCCGATAGGTAAATCAATAACGCCTTTATCATCTTTAACATTCCCAAAAACAATGCCTTCATAAACCCTGTCTATGCTATGTTCTTTAAACTGCTCTGCAAGCTTAATATGTGCCAAATCAGTTTTTGCCGCAACAAGCAGACCGCTTGTATCCTTATCAATTCTATGGACTATTCCAGGCCTTAAAATCCCATTTATACCGGAAATTTTGCCGTCACATTTAAAAAGCAGCGCATTTACAAGCGTATTATCAGGGTTGCCATGTGCTGGGTGAACTACCATGCCTTTTGGTTTGTTAACAACAATAACATGCTCATCTTCATAAACAATTTCTATAGGTATATCCTGTGCTAAAACCTCAAGTGGCCTTGCGTCAGGAACTCTTACCTCTATCCTGTCAAACTGCTTTGGGCAGTAGCTTTTGTTTACAACTTTATCTTCTACAGTAACATTTCCCTGCTCTATAAGATTAGATATACGTGTCCTTGTAAAATCAGGCATCAGCAAACAAAGCAGCTTATCAATACGCAAGCTGCTTTGTTTTTCTACAATAAAACTTTTTGTTTCCATTATCACTCACTGTCCTGCTGCTTTTTGCTTTTGTGCTTATACAAATCAAAAGTGAAATATATCAGTAGCAGTATTGTTCCAAAGGTAATAAATATATCAGCAACATTAAAAATAAAATCAAAATATTTAATTTGAAACTGAAAAAAATCTACTACATATCCCAAAAATATTCTGTCAATCATATTGCCGATACCACCGCCCAGGATAAATATAAATGCAGTATCAGAAAGCGCAGATCTATAATAGCCTTTAAACATTATGAAGAGGATTAATATCAGTGCTATAGTGGTAACGCCCATAAAAAGCCATCTCATATTCTGAAAAAGGCCAAGCCCAGCGCCGGTATTCTGTACATGGTACAGCTTAAAAAATCCTTTTATTACTCCAACCTCGCCGCCCAGCGGGATGAATTTTACTACAAGATATTTTGTAATCTGGTCAAGTAAAACAATCGCCGCTGTAACTAATATCCAGTAATACTTTTTTAAAACCTTTTTCAATTTTGTTCACCGATAATCTTTGAACATCTGCTGCAGAGTGTTGGGTGCTGTGAGTCTAAACCAACCGTCTCGCTATAGGTCCAGCATCGCTCACACTTGCTGCCGTCGGCAAAGGTTACTTTAAATTTGTATTTATCATTTAGCTCACCGCAAAATGCATCCTTATCAGCTTGTGCATATGGCAAAACAGACACCTTGGATACAATCAGTGCAACTGCAAGGTCATCCTTAACCTCACTTAAGTCAACATCGGTATACACAGTTAAATGCGCTTCAAGTGAAGCCCCAATTACTTTTTGTGCGCGCGCAATTTCAAGTGCTTTTTTGGCATCCTCGCGGAGCTCTTTGATAAAATTCCATTTTTTCATAACCGCCTCGTCCTGATACTCAAGATAAGGCTTTGGCATGTCGTTTAAAAATACGCATTCATTGTCTGAATCCTGTTTTTGGAGGAATCCCCAAATTTCATCCGCAGTAAATGAAAGCACAGGTGCAATCAGCAGCGTAATTGACTTAAGTATGAGATACATACAGGTTTGAGCGCTACGCCTTAAAACACTGTCTGCTTTTTCAATATAAAGCCTGTCTTTTATAATATCAAGATAAAAGTTGGACATATCAACAACACAGAATTGATGCAGCACCCTAAACATTTGATGAAATTCATAATTTTCATAGCCTGAAATGGCTGTGCTTATAAGTGCATTAAGCTTATTCATTGCCCATTTATCTATTTCCAAAGCATCTTCAGGTGCAACCATGTCTTTTTCACAATCAAAATCATTAAGATTGCCTAATATAAAGCGCGCGGTATTTCTTATTTTACGGTAGCTTTCGCTAAGCTGCTGCAAAATCTCTTTTGACATGCGCACATCTACCTGATAATCAGCACTTGCAACCCACAGCCTTAAAATATCAGCACCATACTGCTTTGTAATGTCAATAGGCTCTATGCCGTTGCCAAGTGACTTTGACATTTTTTTGCCTTCACCATCTACCACCATGCCGTGGGTAATAACCCCCTTATAGGGAGCTTTTCCAGTAGTTGCAACGCTGGTTAAAAGTGAAGACTGGAACCAGCCGCGGTATTGGTCATTGCCCTCAAGATATAAATCAGCAGGAGTAGAATGGTATTTGCGGTGCTCAAGTACTGCACGATGGGATGAACCGCTGTCAAACCATACGTCCATTATATCAGTCTCTTTTGTAAAAGCAGTGTTGCCGCATTCTTTACATTTATAGCCCTGCGGCAAAAGCTCCTTGGCTGAATGGGTAAACCAGGAATTGCAACCCTCTTTGCGAACTATATCCGCAACATGCTGGATAATTTCTTTATCCATATGCTGATGCCCGCATTTTTCGCAATAAAACGCAGGGATAGGAACGCCCCAAATCCTCTGCCTTGAAATACACCAATCAGAGCGTTCCATTATCATAGAGGTAATCCGGTCCTCGCCCCATGCCGGCAGCCACTTAACGCCATGAGCACACTCCACCGCCTTTTCCTTAAAGCTTTCAACCGAACAGAAAAACTGCTCAGTAGCGCGGAAAATTATTGGGCTCTTACAGCGCCAGCAGTGCGGATATGGGTGAACGATATCCTCATACGCAAGCAAAGCGTCAATGCTTTTGAGCTTATCAAATATAGCCTTATTGGAGTCATCATAATAAAGCCCTTCAAATTCACCCGCCAGCTCAGTTAAGTAGCCTTTTGAATCCACTGGCACAATTATTGGCAGCTCTTTATAATGTTCACTGCAAACCACAAAGTCCTCAACACCGTGGCCGGGTGCGGTATGCACGCATCCAGTACCGCTTTCAAGAGTTACATGGTCTCCCAAAATAACTAAGGAATCCCTATCTAAAAACGGATGCTGTAAAACAACACGCTCTAAATCGCTACCCTTAAACTGAGCTACAACCTCGTATTGTTCAATCTGTGCCTGGCCCATTACCCGCTCGCATAACGCCTCTGCAATAATATATATCTGGCCTGACGGCACTTTAACAGCATTATAGGTAAAATCAGCCCCTAGGCAGACTGCAACATTCCCAGGCAGCGTCCAGGTAGTAGTTGTCCATATAACAAAATATATATCATCCGTATTGCCAATTGCGCTTTCAAGCGCGCCATTGTCTTTTTTTACTTTAAACTTAACATAGATGGATTTGCAAGGGTCGTCAGTATACTCAATTTCTGCTTCGGCAAGCGCAGTTTCATCCTTTGGGCACCAATAAACAGGCTTTAAACCTTTATAAATATAACCTTTTTCAACCATTTCACCAAAAATCTCAAGCTGCGTTGCTTCAAACTCTTTATCCAGTGTAAGATAAGGATGTTCAAAGTCACCAATAACCCCAAGCCTTTCAAACTGAGATTTTTGGTTGTTTATATATTTGTACGCAAAGTCCATACAATGCCCGCGAAACTCGGCCTGGTTTTGACCCATGTTTTTAAGGCCATATTTAGCTATAACCTGCCGTTCAATCGGAAGGCCATGGGTATCCCAGCCCGGAATATATGGCGCCTGGTAACCAGACATATTCTTATACTTAACAATAAAGTCTTTAAGCAACTTATTTAGCGCATGCCCTAAATGTATATCTCCATTAGCATACGGCGGCCCGTCATGCAAAATAAAGCTGGGTTTTCCCTCATTATGCTCCAACAGCTTATGGTAAAGGTCATACTCCTTCCACTTCTTTATAAGCTCAGGTTCCTTTTGAGGTAATGATGCACGCATCGAAAATGCTGTTTTGGGTAGGTTTATTGTGCTGTTATAGTCAACTGCCATAGATCTAAAAACTCCCTTATTTATCGTTATTTATATCAAAATCAACACCGAATTTAAGTGATTGAAAACGCGGATTAGCCGGTTTTTCATCCTGCTCTTTTTCAGGCTCTTCAGCTTTTGTATTTATTACAAACTCTTCCGTCTTTTCATTTTGAATAACGCCATTATCTAAAACTGCGGTTTTAACCTCAGCCTTTTTTTCTTCTACCTTTTGCGGCTTTTTTTCCTCCGGTTTTGGCTCTGCCGTTTTTTTAGGCAATTCAGCTTCAGGCTTGTCTTTAATATCCTTGTATTCGGGTATTTTAGTTATGTTATTAAGATGCTCTTTATACAGCATCATAATTTTATTTTTAAAATCAGATACTTCACGCTTAATCTTTTCTAAATTCTTGCGCTCAAATTCCGTCTGTTTTTCAATTTCGGATTTTTTAACATCAGCGCCCGAGTTTGCCTCTTTTAATATTTTATCCGCTTCAGCCTTGGCGTTTTCTATAACTGAATCTGCTTTTGCCTTGGCATCCTTTAATAAAATACCTGCTTTCACCCCTGCTTCATCCAATATTGCAGAGGCGCGTTCCTTAGCGCTAATTTCAATTTCTTTTTCCTTAACCTCAATATCCTTTAATGTTACTTCGTTGAGCTTTTGGGCATTTATTATTGCTGTCTTTAAAAATTCCTCATCCTTTTGATAACCTTCAATCTTTTCTACACATAACTTCAGCTTTGAGATAAGCTCACTGTTTTCAGTATATATTTTTTCGTAATCCTTTTCAAGCTGTGACATAAAATCGTCCACATCCTCACGGCGGTAACCGCCAAGGACACTTTGCTCAAAAACTTTTTCCTTTATTTCAGCAGGACTTAACATTTTTGGACCCCCTTAAACATATTTATCAATCTCTAAAATTAAACGCTGTTTTTTTGTCAATCCGCTTATCTGGCGTATAACAAACTTGCCGGCACGCCTTATGGTTATAATATCTCCCTCTCGAATAATCCTTTCACGCTTGGTGCATATCTCATGGTTAATTAACACACGCTGGGATAATATAAGTTCACTTACATTACCTCTAGACAAATTAGTTAGTGCTCCCGCAATGCAGTCCAGCCGTAAAGACGAAACAATTATTTTTTTAGTTTCAAATTTTTTATTTGAAATAAGCTTTGGGCCGCTATAAATTTCAGCCTTTACCCTATAGTTTTTAATTCTGTCAAGGTTAATGCAGATATACGGCGCAATCTTTTTGTCAGCATATAAAAAATATCCATTGCTTAAAACCAATATGTCTCCAATCACCTCTCGCCTTATCTTAAGGGATAGCACAGAACCCAAAATATCACTGTGGCTTATATTCTGGCCACAGTGTATCTGTATGGTGTCAATAGGGTACATATCCTCTCTGATATCATCCGATTCACAAACTGCTAAAATCTTTCTGTCCGCGTCATCATACCCGCCAAACATACCATATTCAAACCCGCATTCACGCAGATTATAAGTACATTGCGCCTGCTCCTCCAAAGTTAAAAACTCTGAAAAAGACGCAAAAGCACCGCCTTTAACCTTAGATACCAGATTGCGTATCTTATCATCCAGCGTCATATCAAAAATATAATCATCTGCAAAAAATTAATGATGATTATCAGAAATATTGGCGACAAATCAATTGGAATCCTATTAACAAACGGTATTTTCTGCAAAATAAATCGTATGGGGTTTAACAGCGGGTCACATATTTTCCCGAAAAATTGATAGATTTTATTATACGGGTCATGAATGAACCAGGACAAAATGCAGTAAACTACAAGCGCCATGGAATAAAGGCGGATTATATAATATAAAAATAATTTTATAAAACTAAATATCTGTATCATTAAAACTCCAAGGCATCAGTTTTAAGTCCATCAAGCACATCACCCATAATGTCTACATCATATGGAGTAATAATATAAGTGCCGTTTGCCACCCGTTTAATATTTCCGCCCTGAGCATATGCAACGCCGCTTAAAAAGTCTACCAGCCTGCGGCTGACATCCTTATTGACATTTTCAATATTAAGCAGCACTGTGCGTTTTGCAATCAAATTATCCGCAATGTCAGACGCGTCATCAAAACGCTCCGGCTTTACAAGCACCACCTGGAGCTGTGCAGTGGCATTAATATTCATATAGTTTCTGTCTTTTTTATGAAATTCTGCTTTTTCCTCCTGCTCCGGCTGCGCTTTTTTACTAAAAAGTTCCTCTTCGTTTGTATCCTCATCTGGAACACCAGCAAAATTTTTGATTTTGTCAATAAAGCTCATTTCAATTCCTCCGTATTGTAATTTCTTTTTCCGAATATTTTACTGCCTATTCGTATTATTGTTGCACCATATTCAATGGCTTGCAAATAATCGGCTGACATACCCATAGACAATATATTCATAGATATATTATCTATCTTTTTAGCTGTAATGTCAACCTGCATTTGCTTAATTTCTTTAAAGTATTGTATGTTTTGGCCTTCATAACTGCTGACAGGTGGTATGCACATAAGCCCCTGCACCTTTAAATTTGGAAAAGCAGATACACTCCGTAAAAAATCATCAACATCTTGTGGCATTATTCCTGTTTTAGACGATTCGCCAGCAATATTTACTTCTACCAGAACATTCTGGATTTTGCCTATTGCCTGTGCCCGCTTTTGAATTTCTTTTGCAAGTTTTAAGCTGTCCAGAGAGTGTATAAGGCATACTTTATCTATTATATACTTTACCTTATTGCTCTGCAGCCTGCCTATAAAGTGGAAGTTTATTCTGTCTTTTTTTATGTCATCGTATTTATCCAGCAGCTCTTGCACGCGGTTTTCACCGATATCTTTTATTCCAAAGTCAATAGCCCGGTTTATACGTTCTGCCGGAACAGTCTTGGTCGCCGCTAAAAGTGTAACACCTTTGCCTTTTATTTCATTTTGAATTTGTCTGATGTTTTGTTCCAGGCTATCCAAATCAAATCACCTTGCCCTCGTATAATCCACTGCCTTTAATGACAACTTCATCATATACCTTTACTGAATCAGCTTGCTGCTCATCATTCTTTATTACCGCAAAGCTGTCGCCAATATATAACACCTCAATTTTTCTATACTTTAAAACTCCATTAACACTTATATATACCCCATCCTGGCCGTCAACTTTGCGAATGGCGTTTTTATCAATTCTTATTCCTGAATATGTCTTTATTATTACATCCACTTCGCATAGCCGCATAGAAAGTATGGAGCCAACTACCATATTGGATTCCAAAATCATAATAGCATCATCGCCCTCTTTGGTAATGGAATATATGGTACACTCAATAAGTTGATTACTGGCATCCGGCACACGTATATTAATCATATCACCCGAATTAAATTTATCAACTAAATGGTAAGGCACAACCACCAATACTCTCCAGTCACTGCCGCTAACTATTTTACCTAAGCGCGGGGATTCATAGCTACTTTCTTTTATTTGAGTCTTAAGATTTTCAATACCATTTAAATCCATATCAGTTAAGCTATCCAAATCCAGCTGGGTTTCAAAACCATCTGCACTGCTGCAAAAATAGCCGGAATCAGGAGATACAATATTGCTCACCGTTGCGGAGGCACTTGCCTTAAGCTGGCTTAATTCGTTTTTTAAATTTTCAATTGTACCTGAATAATCTGTTATCTCGCCATTTACTATTTTTTGTTTAACAGTGTTTGTGTAAAATTCCTGAGCATAGTGAAAGGCATCAATTGCATTATGCTCTGCAGATTGCCGGACTATTTCGTTAAGATTATCCTCTATATCCGATTCATAAGCAATATTGCCGCCAGCAGTTGAGCTTAAAGAGGTGACCTGCTCATATTCTTTAATTTTGTCTTCATACTCTCTAATTTGAGACTGCACCTTTGCTGCATCCTCTGAACTGTAAGCGTTGGCTATGACACCGTCCTTGCCTACCTTTTCACCATCTCCCACTACAATATCCATGTATTTTTCAGCGCTGATATCAAGCTCCTTTTCATTGCGCACAAAAATACCATCAACCGATATTGAGTCATCCACCTGCACAGTAACTGCATACTCTGTACTTACTGATTTATAAAAATAAAAGTATACTTGGTAAACAGCAACACAAAGAGCAAATATCACAAATAAAATTATTAAAATTTTTATGAGATTAAATCCCCTTGTTTTCATTGCATTAGCACCTCAAAGAAATTATCAAGTTTTTCACACACTGCCTTAAACATCTGCTCACGGTTTTGGTAATCATCCGGATAGTACCAGTTAATATCATTGCTTTTTCTAAACCAGGTAAGCTGGCGTTTGGCATAGTTTCGTGTCCGTTGTTTAATTTTATCAGCAGCTTGTTGTAAAGTAATATCGCCATTTAGATAATCAAACATCTCTTGATATCCAATCGCAGTTTTTGCCGTTTTGGATAGCTCTATTTTACTATCCAATAAACCTTTGGCTTCGCTGACAAGCCCCGCCTCAATCATTTGGTCAACTCTGTCATTTATAATACTGTAAAGGTTTTCACGTTTACGGTAATCAAGGCCAATAAAATAACTTTTGTACTTGGGTTTATCACTTTTGTTCTGCATTTTTGTGATAGAATTACCAGTTGCCTTAAACACTTCCAAAGCCCTTATAACCCGCTTAACATCATTTGGATGAAGGCGTGCTGCAGCATCGGGATCAGTTTGGCTTAGCAGATTATAAACCGCAAGGTTTCCTTTTTGCTTAGCAAGCTGTTCAAGCTGATAACGGTAATTTGGGTCACTTTCTATCTGTTTAAAGTCATAGCTGTATAAAAGGCTGTCAACATACAGCCCTGTTCCGCCCACTAATATGATAGGAATGTTTTTTAAAATAAGGCTGTCAATGCATTCAGAAGCGTCTTTAACAAACTGCGCGGCACTGTATTGTTCATTTACCGACACAACATCAAACATATGATGCTTAATTTGCTCCCGCTCTTTAGCGCTAGGCTTTGCAGTTCCAATCTGCATTTGGCGGTAAATCTGCATTGAATCTGCGTTTACTATCTGCGCACCATACCTCTTAGCAAGAAAAAGCGCAAGTGAACTTTTTCCAGATGCAGTAGGGCCTAAAATTACTATCAGTTGATAAGACTTATCTTTAAGCACATTAAAGCACCCGCTTAAACGCCTTTTCAACCGCGGCTTTAGTATACTCACAGAATATAGGCCGGCCATGCGGGCAGAAATTAAGGCTTTTATCTTCTAAAACCTGTTTTATAAATGGCTCAAGCTCGTCCCTTGTATTTTTAAAACCAGCTTTAATGGCAGATTTACAGGAAAGCATTTTAAGTGTGGACTGCTCTATTTCCAGCATTCCCACCCCGTTTTTGTCATGGATAATTGACAAAAGCTCTATAAACGAACCCGCCGCATCATCCGGCGTTATTGAAAAGGGAACGCTGCGTATTATAACATCGCGAACTCCAAATTGCTCAAATTCAAAGCCTAGCTTTTCAATAAGCGATTTGTTTCTAACCGCAATATCCAGCTCCTTTTGTGTGAGCGAAACTGTAATCCCATCAATCAGCTGCTGAGAAAATTTCTCACCCGATTGATAAGCCTTTAACATTCGCTCAAATATCATGCGTTCGTGGGCTGCATGTTTGTCAACCAGATAAAAGCTATCTTCTGTCTGAATAATTATATATGTATCAAAAACCTCGCCGATATATTTAAAATAGACCTCTTGCTTTTTGCTTATCGTCTGCTGCTCATACTCTATAGCCTGCTGATTTATCTGAGGGGTTATAACAGCTGTGCTGGGTTCTGAAAAAACATCAAAATCAGCGGAAGTTTTTTTGGGGGCCGAGACTATAAATTCATCGGATTTTACAGCAAAATCCACCGATTTCACAGAAAAATCGACCTTATCTTGAGGTATACTTTCCTTAGAAGTCAAATAGCTGTTTAAAGGCACTTTTTGCTGGTCATCATCGGAAACTATCACGCTTTCTGTCTGCTGCATTGCGCTGCGCACCTCGTCTGCAAAATCTGCTTTTGCATTCAGTGCGTCCTTAACCGCATAGTATACGCTTTCAAACATGACATGGTCATTTGAAAACTTAACTTCCATCTTTGCGGGGTGAACATTTACATCCACCATTTCAGCAGGCATATCCACAAATATAAAGCATACTGCAAACCTGCCGTTCATAAGCAAATTCTTATAGGCCTGGTCAAGTGCTGCAACAAATGTTTTGGAGCGAACAAACCTATTATTAATATAAAAAAGCTGGATATTTCTGTTTGCCCTTGAAAAACTGGGCTTGCCCACATATCCATAAACCCGTACACCCCTGAAGGAGCGTTCAATAGGCAGCAGGTTCTCACTTATTTCCTTACCGAAAACCGAATAAATAGTTGATAGCAGATTACCGTTTCTATCTGTCTGTAAAACGGCCTTACCGTTATTTATAAAAGTAAATGATATATTACTGTTTCCAACCGCCAGATGGTCAATTACTGCTGCAATATTAGCCGCCTCAGTAGCGTCCTTTTTTAAAAACTTCATCCGTGCCGGTGTGTTATAAAACAGATCTCTTACAATAATGGTAGTACCCTTTTGAGTTCCGGCACTTTCACATAATGTCTCAACGCCGCCTTCCAGCAGTATTTTTGTCCCCAACTGCTCGCTTTCCTGCATGGTAACAAGTTCAATTCTTGATACCGCAGATATAGCGGCAAGCGCTTCACCGCGAAAGCCAAAAGTTGATATACTGCCAAGGTCATTCTCGCTGGAAATTTTACTTGTGGCATGCCGCACAAACGCAATTTTAGCGTCATCTTGTGACATTCCGCATCCATCGTCAGTCACACGTATATATGTAGTACCGCCATTTTGTATTTCAACTGTTATATTTTGAGCGCCGGCGTCCATTGCGTTTTCCACAAGCTCTTTAACAACGCTGGACGGCCGCTCAACAACTTCGCCGGCGGCAATTTTATTTGCAATACTTTTATCAAGTATTTTAATAACTGACATTAGTCTACTCCTTAGCCTTTAACGATAACTGATTGAGTAACTCCATTGCCTCAATAGGTGTCATTGTGCTGATATCTATGGTCTTAAGCTTTTCAATTATCTCATTAGCACCGACGCCCTGAAAGCTTATCTGATTGTCAGATTTGACTACTTCTTTTGTAACAACCCTTACAGTTCCGTTGCTTTCAATATCATCTAAAATTTTGCGTGCCCTTGTGATAATTGATTTGTCAATGCCTGCTAAAGCCGCAACCTCAATACCATAACTCTCATCACTGGATCCACGCACAATTTTATTTAGAAAAATTATATCATCCTGACGCTTTTTTACTGCGACATTATAATTAAGCAGTCCTGAAACTGTGTTCTCTAAAGCACACAGTTCGTGATAATGTGTAGCAAACATGGTTTTGGCCCCAAGCTTTTTCTTATCTGCCACATATTCCACAACAGCCTGGGCTATGCTCATACCATCAAATGTGGATGTCCCGCGGCCTATTTCGTCAAAAATTAAAAAGCTGTGCTTGGTTGCATTTTTAATAATATGTGACACTTCAACCATTTCAACCATGAAGGTGGACTGGCCGGCAGTAAGATCATCTGATGCGCCGATACGGGAAAAAAGCTTGTCCACAATTCCTATATGTGCTTCCTTAGCCGGCACAAAACAGCCTATCTGCGCCATTAATATAATAATAGCATTTTGGCGCATATAAGTTGACTTACCAGACATATTAGGCCCGGTTATAAGCATTACGCGCTTATCATTGCAGTCCATATCAGTGTCATTGGGTACAAACAGCTTGTCCTTTAAAACAGTCTCAACAACTGGATGCCGGCCTTCAGTAATTTTTAATACATCAGATTTGTCAATAACCGGCCGGCAGTAGTTGTTTTGTTGCGCCACATGTGCAAATGTACACAAAACATCAAGATATGCAACAGCCTCACAGGCTGTACGGATTTCTGTATATTTGCTTCTAACCTTGTCTCTTATCACACAGAAAATTTCATATTCTTTATTCTGGCAGTCATCACTTGCCGTTAAGATTTCAGCTTCGAGATTTTTAAGCTCTTCAGTTACATATCTCTCGGCATTTGCCAATGTCTGTTTTCTTATATATCCCTCCGGCAGTGAATCTTTATATGTTTTAGACACTTCTATATAATATCCGAAAACACGGTTATAACCAACCTTTAATGACTTAATGCCTGTTTTTTCCCTCTCCCGCTTTTCTAAGTTAGCCAGCATAGCTTTTGAATTATACTGAATGTTTCTGAATTTATCAACATCCTCATCAAAGCCGTCTTTTATAATATCTCCGTCAGTAATTGTGTTAGGCGTTTTTTCCCTTATTGACACATCAATTAAATCAACAATCTCATTTTGAAGTTTAATGTTGTCGTTTAAATCTTTTATAAGGTTTGAGCCAAAGCTGTCCAGCGTACGTTTTATTTTAGGAAAAGCACCTAATGATTCTTTTATAGTAAAAAGGTCGCGTGCATTTGATGAGCCAATCATAATTTTAGTCATAAGCCGCTCAACATCCTTAATAAAACGCATGCTGTTTCTTAAATCGTCTCTCTCTATTATACGATTGCGTAGCTCACAAACCGCATTAAGCCGCCGCTCAATTTCACTGAATCTTATAAGCGGCCGCTCCAAAAAGCTTTTAAGCTTGCGTGCACCCATTGAGGTTTTGGTCTTGTCTAATACATAAAGCAGAGTGTTGATTTTTTTACCTTGTTGAATATTGGACACAATCTCCAAATTGCGCCTGGTAGATAAATCAATCTCCATAAACTGATTTTTTGTATATACATTTAGCTTGTTAATAAACGTGATATCTATTTTTTGAGTGTTTGCAATATAGCTTAAAGCAATATAAAGCGCGCACACCTCTGCAGCGCTGTTAATATTAAGCTCTTTTAGGGTCTGTACATTAAAGTGGTTTGCAATTGTTTTAGATGCCGTTTCAAGGTCCACAGACTGAGCGGTTGTAATAACGGCATTTAACTTTGTTTCAATATACTCTATTATGGGCTTAATCTGCAAAATAGCATCACTAACCAGAATCTCTCTAGGGCAGAATTTTGAGAGTTCGTTTATGATGTCGCCGGAATCAAAGTCTATAATCTCAGTTACATATATTTCTCCTGTAGAGGCGTCAATAAAGCAAACTCCCGCATCCGTCTCACTTAAAAATATAGAGCACAGAAAATTATTGCTTTTGGAGTCAAGCATATTAGAATCAGTTACATTGCCAGGAGTTATAACCCTTACAACCTCACGCCTTACAAGGCCGCTACCATCTTTTTTATTATCCATCTGCTCACAGATGGCAATTTTATAACCCTTGCCAATAAGCCTGGAAATATACGAGTCACTGCTATGGTAAGGAACGCCGCACATAGGCGCACGTTCTTCTTTTCCGCAGTCTTTACCGGTAAGCGTCAAATCAAGTTCTTCAGAGGCGGTTTTTGCGTCTTCATAAAACATTTCGTAAAAGTCGCCTACACGGTAAAAAATGATATGGTCAGGATACTGCTCCTTTATTTCAAAAAACTGATCCATTAATGTCTTTTTTTCCGTCTTTGCCATTTAAAAACCCCCAAAAAGTTAAACTTAGTGTCCGCAGCAGTCTGCTCCACAGCTGTCGCATGAGTCATGCCCGCAATCATGCGGAGTCTCACCAGTTACATAAAAATTAATTATATTATTTACATCCTTGAGTATTGCTTCAACCGCTTCACTCTTTTTCTGAAAGTCCATCATAATCGGGTTTTCCATAATCCGATTATATACTGACTTAATACGCTCTTCCAGTTCCTTGACTTTATCCTCATCCGGGTTTTCTTCCTTAGTAACTGTCATAAGCGTCATCTGATGCAGATTAAACTCGCCTAAAAGGTCCTGTATCTCAGGGTCATTTTGGTATACCTCTTTTGCCTGCATGAACTCTTTTACCTTATCGTTATCCTGTAAAAGCTCTCCTAATTCCTTTGCCTTTTCAATTATTTTTTCCATTTTTACACACTCCTCAGTTTTGATATTCCCCTACCAAGTACCATGTCTTGGCAGATATTATTTTTATATTTGCAAAATCGCCTATCAGCGATTTATCGCCCTTAAAATTAACAAGCTTACCCCCGTTTGTCCTTGCTGTAAGTACATTTTTATCAGTCTTGCTAACTCCTTCCACAAACACTTTTAGCTGTTTGCCAACATATTTCTCATTGTTTTTTAAGCTTATGGGGCTTTGTACCTCAAGCAGTTTGTCAAACCGGCGTTGTTTTTCAGCATGGTCAATCTGATTGTCCATATCAGCAGCAGGTGTTCCCTGACGCTTAGAATAGAGAAAAGTAAACAGATTATCAAATTCCACTTGCCTTACAAGCTTTATTGTATCCATAAATTCATCATAACTTTCACCAGGGAATCCCACAATAACGTCGCTTGTTATAACCAGATCGTCTATTTTCTGCTTTGCATAAGAAATTAGCTTTAAATAATCGCTACTGGTATATCCCCTGTTCATAGCTTTGAGCACCCTGTCATTGCCTGCCTGAAAAGGCAGCTGCAGCTGCTTTGCCACCTTATCACAGCCTGCAATGGCATCGATAAGTTTAAAAGTGCAGTCCTTGGGGTGGCTAGTAATAAATCTTATCCAAAAATCACCTTTTAGCTCATTTATTTTATAAAGTAGGTCAGCAAAATCAATATCTTGCTCAAGGTCTTTGCCGTAGGAGTTTACGTTTTGCCCGAGCAAAGTTATGTCCTTATACCCCTGGCTTATAAGCTCTTTTATTTCATTTATTATGTCGTTACTTTTCCTGCTCCGCTCACGTCCGCGAAGGTATGGAACAATACAGTATGTACAAAAATTATTGCAGCCATACATGACAGTTACCCATGCCTTGCCGTTTTCTGTGCGAAGTACAGGCATATTTTCAATAATATCGGCGGTTTGGCTGTTATCAAAGCATTTAACACCGTCACTTAAGCAATTATACAGCATTTGGGGCAGTTTATAGATTAGTGATGGCCCAAAAACAATATCCACATGTGTATATTTGCTTTTAATCTCTTTTATTACACTTTCTTGCTGCATCATACATCCGCATACAGCAATTTTCATCTGCGGGCGATTTTTTTTAATTGGCTTAAGCGCGCCTACATTGCCATACACCTTTAGCTCAGCATGCTCACGCACAGCGCAGGTATTAAAAATAACAAAGTCTGCCATTTCAGGCTTATCGCAAAAATCATACCCCATCTGTTTTAGCATGCCGGCTATCTTTTCACTGTCGCTTACATTCTGCTGGCAACCGTAGGTAACAATACATGCGTATTGTTTGTGCCCAGCAAGGTCAGTTATTTGCTTTACCCTGCGTATATATTCCTGTTGTCCGACACAAGAAAAATCCTCAATCATTTTCGCCTTACCAGTCTCCAATTCAAAACCTTATTTTTATATTTTATCATTTTTCAAATACAATGTCTATAAAATTTTAAAAAAAGCCCGCCCAAAACAGCGGTGGATTAAGAAAACATGTTATTCAAACAAGCTGGCATTTTAAAGCCGCTTTCATGTTCTCATAAAGCACCACAGCAATCCGGGCGGACTTTCGCTTATTATTTTTTAGTTAGGCCTTATACTCGGGTGGGATTTCTGTATCATCATCTTTTTCTTTTTGCTCAAGTAGAGCCTTGATAGATAATCCAATTTTCCCGGTCTCGTCATTTATATCCAAAATCTTAACGTCAACCTCATCGCCGACTTTGAGCACATCGTGCGGTTTTGCAATGCGCTGGTTTGAAATCTGAGAGATATGTATCAGGCCGTCAACACCGTCAGCTATATTGGCAAAAGCCCCAAACGGCATTAAACTAACTATCTTAGCCTTTACAACGTCTCCAACCTCATGGTCTTTTCTGAATATTACAAACGGATTATCTTCAGGCTTTTTGTATCCCAAAGAAATCTTTTTGTTTTCTTTATCAACGCTTTTAACAAAGACTTCTATCTCGTCGCCCTCTTTAAGAACATCGCTTGGATGTGAGATGCGCTTCCAGGAAATTTCAGTTATATGCAATAGTCCGTCAACTCCGCCAAGGTCAATAAATGCACCAAAGCTGGTAAGTGACTTTACTTTGCCCAAATAATGCTTGCCCGGCTCAACCGCCTCCCAAAACTCTTTGCGCCTTTGCCTTCTCTTCTCATTTTCAATCGCACGCATTGAGCCTACAATCTTTTTGCGTCCGCGGGCCTGGTAAATCTCAATAATATTAAATTGTACCGGCTGATTTAAAAGAGTATTAAAATCAAAATCAGCACCCCTTGCAGTAAGGGATTTGGGTATAAAAACACGTGCACCCTTTGCTTTAACAACAAGGCCGCCATTTGTAACTTCTGACACTACGCCGTCAACAGCTTCTTTATTTTCATACGCCTGCTCTAACGCTTTCATGCCCGCCATAGCGTCAACACGTTTTTTAGAAAGCGCAATAGTCCCCTCAACGTCGTTAACCCTAAGAACAATGCATTCAATCTCGTCACCGATTTTTACAGCCTTCTCCATATCTACATCCGGGTCAGAGCTAAAGTTATCCCTTGTAATAAAGCCAGACTGCTTGGTCCCTAAGTCAACTTTAATTTCTGCCGGATTAATACCAACTACAACGCCTTTGACAATATCGCCGTTTGAAATAACGGATTTCAGTGAATCCTCCAGCATTTCCTCAAAGCTTTTTTCTGCATTTTCCTGTGCTTGATCCACGGTAGTTTCAGCTGCCGGCTTATCAGCTTGCTGATTTACAACAGCCTCCTCATTATTTACTACCGCCTCGTTTGTCTGTTCAGACATAATTCCTTTTACCTCCTCTATCATACGGACGGGCGTTGACGCACCGGCCGCAATACCAATATTTTGCTTTTTATATATCAATTCAATTGGTATCTCATCAATGCTTTCCGCAAAAAAAGTATCTTTGCAGTAAGACTTGGCTATATCATATAGCTTATTTGTATTGGAGCTGTTTTTCCCTCCAATAATTATCATTGCATCACTTTTTTGAGCAAGCTCCTTTGTCTGGGCTTGTCTTTTTTCAGTTGCATTACATATTGTATCATATACTTTAGAATTTTCAAACAGTTTTTTTATATTTTTTTTACATAATTCAAATTCTAAAATATTAAAAGTAGTCTGCCACACAGCACTGACTTGTTTTTTTGTGTCTATATCAATAGTTTCAAAAAGTTTTAAAAGCTCATTATTATCCTTGAAAACATAGGTTTGGCTGCTGCTATAACTTTTTATTGATTTAACTTCAGGGTGGTTTTTGTCGCCGCCAATAAGTATAATGTCACCGGCATCACTTGCTTTTTTTACAATTTGCTGTGTTTTGGCAACAAAAGGACAGGTAGTGTCAATTATTTTGATATTCTTACTTTCTAATTTATAGCGCTCATCCAGTGTTATGCCATGTGCGCGGGCAATAACTACGCTGTCAGGCGAAATTTCATCTATACTGTCTACAATTTTCACTCCGCTCATTACAAGGTCGCCTACAACTTTGGGGTTATGTATTATCTGACCCAGCATATAAATATTATCACTTCTGTTTTTGGCGGCCGCATAAGCCATGTCCACAGCCCTCGACACTCCAAAACAAAACCCTGCATTTTCAATTACGTTAATCTGCATTAATTTACTCTCCAAGGCTATAAATTAATTTCATAAGTGATTTTGCAGCATTATCATACTGGTCACCCTTGCCATCTGTAACGCCAAGCTGGTCCACCGTTATAACCTCTCCAAAAAACACATCAGTTTTTCTAAAAAACTTAAATTTCCCCTTTGATGGGCGTATCCTTGCATATACAATTGGCGCCCCGGTCCTATGCGCCATCATGATGGTTCCACCCTTGCCCTCGGCAGTAACTCCTTTACGTATGCGTGTACCCTCAGGGAAAATGCCTAAAACATTACCGCTTTTAAGTACTTTAAAACACTGCTTAATTGCGGAAATATCCGCAATGTCTGCATTAATAGAGATAGCATGAGCCATTTTGAAAAATGGCTTTAGTATAAAATTGCTGGCATAAACGTCCTTTGCCAAAAAGCTAATAGGCCGGTCCACCGTAATCATAATAAAAAACGCGTCCATAAGTGAAAGGTGGTTTGCACAAACTATTAACTTACCCTCTTTTGGAATTATATCCGAATTATGTACCCTCACCGGGAAAAACAAATGCGATAAAAATGTAAATACCGCCTTAACACAATTATAAAATTTCATTTAGCCGCTCCTTAATAATTGAGATTAATTTATTATAGGATTCATCAAAACTAAAGCCAGTTGTATCAACCAGCACCGCATCTTCCGCTTGCTTTAAAGGGGCAATTTCCCTGTTAATATCGCGCTCATCCCGCTTTATAACATCATTGTATATCTGCTCAAAATTAACATCCTGCCCCCGCTCTCTAAGCTCATCAAACCTGCGCTTTGCCCTATCCTCTGCAGTTGCAGTAAGATAAATCTTAATTTGGGCATCGCTTAAAACAACCGTGCCTATGTCACGGCCGTCCATTATAACATTGTTATGCTTTGCAATGCTGCGCTGTGTATTAAATAAAAACTTTCTGACTTCGGGCAAAGCACTCACTTTTGATGCATACTCGCTTATTTCATGCTTGCGTATATCATCAGATACGTTTTTGCCATTTAAGATAACTGCTTGCTCACCGTCAGCATATTTAAGCTCAACTTTAACATTGTCAAGTGCTTTTACAACCGAACTTTCATCATCCGGCAGTATCCCATTCTCATACATATACAGCCCTACTGCACGATATAAAGCACCGGTGTCAACATATAGAAATCCTAAACTTTTAGCTAATTTGCGTGAAAGCGTGCTTTTCCCTGCACCACTTGGCCCGTCTATTGCAATATTTATACTCATGATTTACTCCTTTGCTGCATTTTTCCCCGCAAGAAACCCGGTTGAAAAGGCAATTTGTAAATTAAATCCGCCTGTATAGCCATCCACATCAATCACTTCGCCTGCAAAGTATAATCCCTTTACAAGCTTCGACTCCATAGTCTGCGGTGAAATTTCATTTACATTTACTCCTCCGGCAGTAACAATTGCTTCACTAAGCCTTTCTTTACTCCACAGCTTTATTTTAAAAGCTTTGATTGTGCTGACTAAAGCCTGCCGTTCAATACGAGTTATTCTATGCACTTTAGTTTCTGCCGGTATTCCGGTTATATTCAAAATTACGGGTATACATTTCCTGGGTAATAATTTAGATAATCCGTTTGATATATTACGACCATTAAAAAGCTCAAAATCCCTTAAAATTCGTTCATCTAATTTTTCAAACGAGAGTGCCGGCTTTAAATCAATTAATAATTCAAAGCCGCTCTCAAAATCATCTAATCGGGATGATGCTGACAGCACTGTCGGCCCGGAAACGCCTGTGTGGGTAAACAAAAGTTCACCAAAATCCTTATAAACACACTTTTTATTGTTATCATTAATAACCTGAATAGCACAATTTTTTAAAGTAAGGCCAGCCATCCTACGGCACATCCCGCCTTTTTCTTTTAATCCGACAAGTGCACCAGTAGGATGCACTATTGTGTGCCCCAGACCCTGAGCAAGCTTATAGCCATCACCCGTCGAGCCGGTTTTAGGATAGGACTTGCCCCCGGTTGCTATTAGCACAGCGTCCGCATTGTGATTTCCGGAATCACAGCCAACAATAAATCCGCCGCCGTCCTTAGCAGTAATTTTAACAACCCTGCCTATCACCCTATTTATACCTAATTCATCAAGATGACTTTCAAGCGCTTTTTTGATATCTTGCGATTTATCACTTTGTGGAAAAACGCGTGCCCCGCGCTCAACCTTAAGCGGTACTCCCCTCTGCTCAAAATAGCTATAACAATCCATGGCACTAAAAGCATTAAACGCACTATAAAGAAATTTTGGATTATGATTTATATTTGCAAGAAAGGTATCACAATCACAATAATTTGTAACATTGCAGCGGCCCTTGCCGGTAATTAATAACTTTTTGCCAAGCTGCTCATTACGCTCAATAATAGTAACATCCGCACCGCCTTGAGCGGCAGTAATCGCTGAAAACATGCCAGCCGGGCCACCGCCTACAACAATAACCTGCTTAATCACTGCTCGCTCTCCGTTTTGTCTTTTTGATATATTTCATGCTCTTTCCAAATAAGCTCCAGCTCATTTAAAGTGTTATCAAGGCTTTGTTTATTTTTAATACTGAGGGCTACTATAAGCGCGTTTATCAGGCTAAGAGGTGCTACAAGCGAGTCAGCAAAAGAAGCAAGCTCACTGCGAGAAGTTAGCTTTATATCAGCAATCTTGCCCAAAGGCGAGGCCTTACTGTCAGTAATCGCAATAGTGCCCGCACCTTTTTTTAGCGCAAATTTTAGTGCGTCAACTGTACTGGCTGAATAACGCGGAAATCCGATTGCAATAAACACATCACCTTTTGAAAGCTTAAACAGATGGTCATATATATCACAATAGGCACAGCCTATATTCTGCACGTTTTTAAACATGAGATTAAAATAATAGCTCATAAATTCGCTTAAAGCATGTGCGCTCCTGGAACCCAGAATATAAATAGTGCGAGCGTTTGAAATAAGGTTTACAGCTCTATCAAACTCATTTCGGTCAACTGTTGCTATACTGCTGCGTATTTTTTCAATATCCAAGTTCATGACGTTTTCAATAACGTCAACATCCTTATACCTCTCACTTGTAAAGTTTGCACGCTGCAAGGTAGTTAGCAAATTTTTAACCATATCCTCCAGTGCAGTATGAAACTGAGGATATCCCTCATACCCTAAAAAAACTGCAAAGCGCACAACAGTAGCCTCGCTTATATTTACAGCGCGGCCCAGCTTTGCAGCAGTCATGAATGTGGCCTTACCATAATTTTCAATAAGGTAGTCTGCTATAACGCGCTGACTTTTGCTCATTTTGCCGCGTTTTGCATTAATGCGCTCCAAAACATTCATACTGCTGATATCTGTTTTTTCCAAGACACTTCAAACTCCTTGCAATTAGTCGATAATATTTTAATCTTTTTACAGCCAAATTGCAAGTCTTTTTATATACCTATCAAATTTTAAAAAGGTATTGATTTTTTTTAAAAATCTGATAGAATTATAAGTTGTAACTGTTTGCAGCAATTAACAGTGAAAATTTCATAATGTGCTACTGTGGCTCAGTTGGTAGAGCAGCGCATTCGTAATGCGCAGGTCGTCGGTTCGAGTCCGACCAGTAGCTCCAGCAGCCGCGCGCTGCAACTTTTTCGCTTGTGGCTTATGCTGCAAGCGATATTTTTTTATAAGGAGCTGTTTTTATGGATTACAATGTGATAAAAACTGCCGCGGAGTATATAAAATCAAAGGTTGATTTTACACCGTCTGTCGCCTTGGTGCTGGGCAGTGGGCTGGGTGATTTTGCTGATGATATGGATATAAAATGCACAATAGATTATGGCGAAATCCCGGGTTTTAAAAGCTCAACCGTTGAGGGGCATAAAGGCAGGTTTGTATTGGGCAATGTGGCAAATGTGCCTGTAATAGCAATGCAGGGCAGAGTCCACTACTATGAAGGTTATGATATACAAGATGTTGTTTTGCCCATCCGCGTAATGGGACTTTTAAATGCAAAAACACTTATTTTGACAAATGCTGCAGGAGGTATTGATTTAAGCTTTAAGCCTGGCGATTTTATGCTTATTTGTGATCATATTACATCTTTTGTTCCATCTCCTTTAATAGGGCCTAATATAAATGAGTTAGGCACCCGCTTTCCTGATATGAGTGAAGTTTATGATTTAAAACTACGCAGTTATATAAAAGAGTGTGCAAGTGGAATCGGGATTGAGCTTAAAGAAGGTGTCTATTTACAGTGCACCGGTCCTAATTTTGAAACACCCGCTGAAATTAAAATGTACTCGCTGTTAGGCGCCAGCGCTGTTGGAATGAGCACGGCAGTTGAAGCGATGGCCGCCCACCACATGGGCATGAAAGTTGCGGGAATAAGCTGCATATCCAATATGGCGGCAGGTATTAGCAAAAACGCACTGTCCCATACCGAAGTTAATGAAACTACAAGCAAAATCTCGTCTTTATTTTCACAACTTATTACAGCTGTAATTAAAAATATAAATAGTTTAGATAATTGTTGACTTTCAAATACCTCTATGATAATATTTAAAAAAATTAAAAAGGAGAAAATATTATGGGTTTGGCGCTTAAAATTACAGGTGTTGACAGTGACACACAACCAGTACTAAGCGAAGTGCTTAAAATGCTCGGGCATACGCAGAGCGAAGATGGTATTTTAGTAACCGTAAAGCAGTGTGGTGACGGGATTTCGATTGTAAAAAACCAATCAGAAATTCAAATTTGTTACGGCAAGAAAAACGAACTTTTTAGAGCTTTTTCACTTATTTCTGACGCAAAGGACGGCAATCCTAAGTACACAGAAAAGGCAAAATATAAAGAGCTGTGTGTTATGGCGGATATGTCCCGAAACGGTGTTATGAATATAAGCTCTGTAAAGCGCTACCTTCGCTATCTTGCGATTATGGGATTTAACTCAATGATGCTTTATACTGAGGATACTTATGAAGTACCTGAGTATCCTTACTTTGGACACTTAAGAGGCAGATATACCCAAGCCGAGCTTAAGGAACTGGATGATTACGCTTACAGCTTAGGTATTGAGCTAATCCCTTGTATACAGACCCTTGCGCATTTTACAGCTGTTACACGCTGGAACTTTTTTAAAGAAATAAACGATGTAAACGATATTTTGCTGACAGAAGATCAGAGGTCATATGACTTTATTGACGCAATGCTTCGTAGCGTAGTTACTTGCTTTAGGAGCAGAAAGATAAACCTGGGCATGGATGAGGCGCATATGCTGGGCCTTGGCAAGTACTTAGATAAGCATGGATATCATCCCCGGTCTGAAATAATGCTTAAGCATTTAAGCGAAGTTGTAAAGCTTTGCAATAAATACGGGCTTAAGCCTATGATATGGAGCGATATGTTTTTCCGCATGCAGTACCAAGGTGCCTACTATATCAAGACCGGCAGCATATCAGATGATGTTAAAAACAAAGTACCTAAAGAGTTAACTTTAATTTATTGGGACTACTACACTCAGGACCAGCAGACGGTAGAAAATATGATAAGGTGCCACAAGCAATTTGACAATCCGGTTGCGTATGCAGGCGGGGCCTGGAAGTGGTATGGCTATTCACCATTTAATGACTTTAGTATAAAGACCAGCCGCATGCATCTAGATCAATGTGACAAGTATGGAGTAGACCAAATAATCGTAACCGCATGGGGCGACAATGGGGCTGACTGTTCACCGTTTGCAATACTCCCCTCCCTTATGTTATTTGCTGAAAGAAGCTATTCAGATGTTGACAGTGATGAGCGCTTAAGACATAGATGTGAGCAGTGCTTTGGAATAGACCTTAAAAGCTTTTACACACTTGATTTGCCCGGAACTCCTCCCGATAAAGGTGAATATGAAGCAAAGCCTATAGGCATCAGCAAAACGCTGCTATTTAACGACCCATTACTCGGCATACTTGATAAGCATATTGACCCCAAGGCCTACGCTTCACACTATAGCAGTGCTGCTAAAGAGCTGGAAAGTGCAGCATCAAAAGCTGGCTCGCTTGAATATATATTTTCAAACCTTGCCTCGCTCTGCAAATTGCTGGCAAAGAAGTGTGACATATCTATCAAAATAAGAAATGCCTATCTTGCCAAAGACAAAAAAGCACTTGCTGATATTGCGGATAAAACCATCCCTGAAATTATAGACCTGCTTGAGAAGTTTATTATCAGCATGCGTCATCAGTGGTATAAGGACAATAAAACCTTTGGCTTTGATGTGCAGGAAATTCGCCTTGGCGGACTTAAAGAACGTCTTAATTCTACCATACTGCGGCTCAAGGCATATTGCAGTGGGAGTATTGAGCGCATTGAAGAGCTTGAGCAGCCCGTGCTGTATGCTGACTGCAGAAGTGAAGATAGCAATAAAAGCTTAAATCACAGTGGTGTAGGGAGCTATAGCAAGGCTGCTACCACTTCAGTACTATAAAACAATAAGCCGGTTTTTAAAGCCGGCTTATTTCTTTAAGTATTGACAATATTTGACCACTATGGTATTATAACTAAAAATAATATTTTAATTTAAGGAGGGGTTTTAATGAAACGGATACTTTCTTTTGTCCTTATTTCTGTACTATGCCTGGGCATTTTTACTGGCTGTAGCCAAAACGAAACCCAAAAAACCGGTTGGGAATATATCGAGGAAAAAGGCGAGCTTATTATTGGCCTGGACGATACTTTTGCTCCCATGGGCTTTAGGGATGAAAACAATCAATTAGTAGGCTTTGACATTGACCTTGCAAACGCCGTAGGTGAAGTGCTTGGAGTAAACATAAAATTTCAGCCGATTGACTGGGATGGTAAGGACTTTGAGCTAGAGTCTAAAAATATTGACTGCATTTGGAACGGCATGTCCGCTACTCCCGAACGGCAGGAAGAAATGGCGCTTTCTAAAAAGTATCTGCACAACCAGATTTCTGTCATGGCACTTAAAGAAAAAAATGTTACTGTTGACACTATAGATGAGCTTAAAGATAAAAAGATAGTAACTCAGCAAAAGAGTGCGGCACTAGAAACTATGCAGGCACACCCTGATTATGAGAGCTTTAAAGACAACGTTTCAGAATTTCCTACATATGATCAGTGTATTCTTGAACTTAGAACTGGCAGGGCGGATGTAATGGTCGTGGATAGGACTTTGGGCGAATATAAGAACCAGCAGCTTGATTTTATTCTTGATTTTTGCGGCCTCAACTTTGGTGATGACTACTACGCAATAGGCTTTAGAAAAGAGGATACTGACCTTGCTGACAAGGTTAACAGTGCGCTTGAGGAGCTTATAGATAATGGCAAAGCTGCTGAAATAAGCGAAAAATGGTTTAATGAAAATATAGTTATTCTTGAGGGATATTAAACCGATTAATTATTTAAAAAGGGGCGGTATTATCCGCCCCTAATCTATTCATAAAGGACAATTATCAATGGACTACATACAAACCATATTACCTGCTCTGTTAAGCGGCGCGCTTGTAACACTGCAAATATTTTTTATAACACTTATATTCTCGCTGCCGTTAGGCCTGCCTTTTGCACTTGGCAGCAATTGTAAAATAGCACCAATACGCTGGGTTTGCAAAACATATATTTGGGTAATGCGCGGCACACCTCTTATGCTGCAGCTTTTCTTTTTTTATTTCTTTCTACCCATTATGCTTCAATCGTTTAATATCAACTTTGCGCTGGACAGGCTTCCAACCGCTATTATCACCTTTGTGCTTAATTACGCAGCGTATTTTGCAGAAATATACCGCGCAGGAATTGAAAGCATTGACAAAGGCCAGTATGAAGCAGCCAAAAGCTTAGGCATATCACCTACCCGCACTCTTTTTGGAATTATACTGCCGCAAACCTTTAAGCGCGTTTTGCCTCCAGTCTCAAATGAAACAATTACATTAATAAAGGACACTGCGCTGGTGTCAGTTATCAGCGTTGGCGAACTGATGAAAGCATCGGAGGGCATTGTTAACAGGGACTCAAATGCAATGGCCTATGCCATAGCGGCAGCTATATATTTACTGTTTACATTTTTGCTGACTATGCTTTCACGGTACCTTGAAAAACGTTTTTCAAGGCATGAGGCAAAGGAGGATTAAGCGTGGAATACATATTGCAAATGAAAAATATCGTAAAAGAATTTAAAGGCTGTACCGCGCTTTCAGGCGTAAGCCTTGATGTTTCAAAGGGAGAAACTGTAGCTATCATAGGCCCTTCCGGTTCTGGAAAAAGTACACTGCTGCGCTGTATTAACCGTTTGGAGAAAGTTACACAGGGCCAGATAATAATTAATAATGAAACGCTCGTGTTTACTGATAAAAACGGCAAGGCGGTATACCCGTCCGACAAGCGTGTAAGAGAAATCTGCACAGAAACCGGCATGATATTTCAGCATTTTAATTTATTCCCACACATGACCTGCCTTAAAAATATATGGTACGCACCAGTTACAGTCAAAGGTGAAGATAAGCAAAAGGCAATTGAAAATGCGCGCAAGTTATTAGCAGTTGTAGGCTTATCCGATAAAGCAGACGCGTATCCCGGCCAGATTTCAGGCGGGCAAAAACAGCGTGTAGCTATAGCACGCGGGCTTGCAATGAACCCTCTTATCATGCTTTTTGACGAGCCTACCAGCGCGCTTGACCCTGAGATAACAGGTGAGGTTTTAAGTGTTATGCGCAAGCTTGCGAAAAATGAAACCACCATGATAGTTGTAACACACGAAATGGGCTTTGCCAAAGAAGTTGCGGACAAGGTTATTTTTATGGACCAGGGAAAAATTGCTGAGCAAGGTACCCCGGATGAGATTTTTAATAACCCAAAAAGTGAAAGGCTTAAAAGTTTTTTAAGCCAGATTTTAAAGGCATAAAAATATGCAGGGCTTTTGCCCTGCATATTTTTATTGAAATATATTTTCTAAATATTCTTTTGACGCCTTAATCTCATTAATACTTTTAAAATTATCGCTGTATACTTCAATAAGCAGCGGCCCGTTGTATCCACTGCTTAAAAGAATATCCTTAAGCTTAGCATAATCAAAACACCCAGCGCCCGGAAGCAGGCAGACATGCTCACTGTCATAATCGTTTATATGAACATTTACAATATCGTCTCCCATAGCCTTTGCAATTTCAAGCGGGTCACTTCCACCTTTGTTTCCCTGCTTTATATCAAGGGTAAACTTAACTGCGCCTTTACCCAGCCTTTGCCTAAGTCTATACACAAATTCGGGGTTATTTATGCTATTATAAAAGACATTTTCCTGTGCAATATAAATGCCTTTTTTATCTGCAAGCTCTATTAAAGGTGCTATACAGTCAATATAATTATCCAGGCCCTCTAGCCCCTTTGTTCTGTCGCCATGCATGTTTATAAGCTTTGCGCCAAGAAATTTGGCAGCATCCAGATACCTGCTGTAAAACTCAATAGCGTCTTTTACTCTGCGCGGGTATACTGAAAAAAACAAATAATTCTCAAGCGCAGATGTAAAGGGGTGAACTGAATATATCGCCAGGTTGTTTTGCACCGCTTGGCTTTTGAACATCTCTAAATAAGGCTTTGAAAGCTCATAGTTTGTATTAATAAACAGTTCAGCAATGCTAAAATCCAATGATTTTGCAATAGGCACTGCCTTTTCAGGCTCCAGCGGATAAAAGCTTGCCAGCGATAGGCCAACCCTCATTAATTTTCCTCCTCTCACCTGCTGTTGGCAGTTTGATAAGTAAGTTCCTATAAGACCATATATATTCACTTGTACTCACAATCATATTCATATACAATTAAATTATACAATCACACTAAAGGAGAATATAAAAAATGACTAAATTAATGCCGGTAAAGGCCAGCAAAATAATGCTACTTGTCGGTGTGACCATATGGAGCATACTTATGTTTATAGCCTTAATCCTGATAGGAATGGATATAAAGGTCACTGAATTTTTTTCATACGAAGTAATAATGGAGTTTTGCAAAGTTATAACCTTTTGTTTTGCGCTGGATATAGGCGCGGCATTATATATTGACTATTACATAAAAAAGCACAAAAACGATTAATGTATTAAACGCTGAGCTCTACCTTTTTATTATCAAATTTATTTTGCTCTAGTACAGGCTTTACATGGTCTTGTAAAAACTGTTTTGTCTGCTTAGCACTTAATCCTATAAAGTTTTCTGGCTTAAGTATGCTGTCAATATCGCTATGGTCAAGCCCGAACGCAGGGTCGCTGCAAATCCTGTCTATCAGGTCATTTGCGCCGCCCTGCTCTTTTACGACCCTGCTTGCAGCCATAGAGTGCTCACGTATGCGCTCATGCAGTTCCTGGCGGTTGCCACCCTTTTTAACAGCACTCATCATAATATTTTCGCTTGCCATAAACGGTAGCTCATTCATTATTCTGGAGTGTATTACCTTCGGATAAACCACTAAACCATCTGTGACATTTATATAGATATTAAGTATCGCGTCAACGCCTAAAAACGCCTCAGCCACAGAGATGCGCTTGTTTGCGCTGTCATCAAGAGTACGCTCAAACCACTGTGTTGACGATGTTATGGCCGGGTTTAAGGAATCTATAATCACATACCTGGCAAGCGCACATATACGCTCACTGCGCATTGGGTTGCGTTTATATGGCATTGCAGACGAACCTATCTGATTCTTTTCAAAAGGTTCTTCCATCTCTTTAAAGCTTTGCAGTATTCTTAAGTCATTTGCAAATTTATATGCGCTCTGTGCTATCTGAGACATTAAATTTAAAATCTGAGAATCAATTTTTCTGGAGTAGGTCTGCCCTGAAACCGGGATCACATCATCAAACCCCATTTCTGCGGCAATCATCTGCTCCAGTTTTTTTATTTTTGTAATATCGCCGTCAAATAGCTCAACAAAGCTTGCCTGTGTTCCGGTTGTACCCTTTGAACCAAGCAATTTTAAAGAGCCTAAGCGATACATAAGCTCATCAAAATCCATTAACAGCTCATTTATCCATAGTGTAGCGCGCTTACCCACTGTTGTAAGCTGCGCCGGCTGCAGGTGGGTATAAGCAAGGCATGGCATATCCTTATACTGGTCTGCAAACTTTGCAAGATTGGAAATAACGCATAAAAGCTTGTCCTTTATGAGCTTAAGGCCATCACGCATTATTATAATATCAGTATTGTCACCAACATAGCATGAGGTGGCTCCAAGGTGAATTATAGGCGCTGCGGTTTTGGCCTGCTGGCCATAGGCATACACATGCGCCATTACATCATGCCGCACTACTTTTTCCCGCTCTATTGCCACATCGTAATTTATATCATCCTTATACTTTTCCAGCTCTAAAACCTGTTCTTTGGTGACATTAAGCCCCAAGTTATGCTCTGCTCGGGCAAGCGCCACCCAGAGTTTGCGCCATGTTTTGAATTTATTGTCAGCTGAGAATATGTACTGCATTTCCTTGCTTGAATAGCGTGTGCTAAACGGGCTTTGATAGTTATCATTCATAATTTAAAATATCCTTTCGGTTTTACTTAAGTAGTTTTTCAACACTTGCAAGTTTTACACATACTACAAGGCGCCGCATTGCCTCAGTAAGTTCTTCTATAGTCGGGAAAGACGGAGCAATACGGATATTGCGGTCTAGCGGGTCCTTACCATACGGGTATGTCGCTCCTGCATTTGTCAGCTTAACACCTGTATCAGCACATAGCTGACATACTCGTTTTGCGCACCCATCCATAACATCCAAACTGACAAAATATCCACCAAGCGGATTGCTCCAGCTTGCAATTTCAAGACCGCCAAGCGCCTTTTCAAGCGTACTTACAACAGCCTCAAATTTAGGCCGCAAAATATCAGCATGCTTTTTCATATGTTCTATTATGCCATCTTTATTTTTAAAGTATTTTAAATGCCTTAACTGATTAAGTTTGTCCGGCCCTATCGTTTGAACAGACAGCTGGCCGCGAATAAAATCTATATTGTTTTTGCTTGCAGCCATCATTGCTATCCCGCTGCCTGCATATGTTATCTTTGAGGTTGAGCCGAACATTATCGGCATGTCTTCATTCCCAGCCCGCTCACATTCACTAAGTATATTGAGTATTTCAGGCTGACTATCATACAGATGATGGACAGCATAGGCATTGTCCCACATAATTTTGAAGTCCTTGGCCTTTGGCTTTAAAGCCGCAAGCCCGCGTACAACCTCATCGCTGTAAACTATACCTGTAGGGTTTGAATACTTTGGTACACACCAAATACCCTTAATGCTTGCATCATTTTCCACAAGCTCTTTTATACGGCCTACATCCGGGCCGTTTTCATCCATATCAATATTAATCATTTGAAAGCCAAAGGTCTCTGTGACTTTAAAATGCCTATCATACCCAGGCACCGGGCAGAGAAATTTAATCTCTTTCTCGTCTTTCCACGGCCGTTCACTGTTGTAAAAGCCAAAACAATATGCACGCATAATTGTATCATACATCATGCTTAAGCTGGAGTTGCCGCCAATAATTATATTTTCAGGGCTTACATTAAATAATTCCCCAAACAGTTCTTTCAGTTCCTGTAGTCCATCAACACAGCCATAATTTCTGCAGTCTCCACTGACCTTTAGCATGCATTGCTCATTTTCGCTTACAACCGAAAGCATTTCTTTAGACAAATCCAGTTGTTCTTTACACGGCTTACCCCTGGTCATATCCAATGCTGTATAATTCTCTTTAAAATCATTATACATACCCTGTAAATTTTTAAGTTCTGCCATTAACTCATTCTGTGACATTACTTTGTATGATTTTGACATTTTTTAAATCTCCCTGAATTTATTTTATTATTATAAAATTATTTTTATCCTTTAGCATTTTTACAAGCTCCGCCTCGTTTTCTGGCAGGTACTTTGCTATTATTCCTCCAATAGCAAAGTGATTTTTATAATGCGCATCGGTGCCGCCAATTGCTATTTTCCCCTGCTGTTCACATATAACCCTTGCCTGTTCGTTTTCGCTTTCATCTACATTTTGAAAGCTTTTATTGTAAACTTCATACCCATCCAGAGTATCACTGAACTGCGGTACGCAATGCCCTCTGCTGCGTGTAGGGTGTGCCTGAAATATAGCCAGGCCATACTTTTGTTTTAAAGGTAAAAAACTATCCAGCGAGTTTTTAAACAGCTCATACATATCATCATTATACATAATCTGCGGGGTAAGGCCATAGACAAGGAAATCATTAAAGCTTCCAACAAACCTCAGTTCAATCCCGTAATAGACCTTAAATCCTATCTCGTCCGCGCGTTTTTTAGCCAAGAAATATCCGCGCTGGCTTTGCTTTAAAAACTCGTCATATTTTTCATAGCAATAAAAGTTTTTGCCATCGCCTAAAGTAGGATAGTATAAAAAGTGGTCTGTAATTACAAGGCCGCTGTATCCTGCTTGTTTATATTTATCAACCAGCTCAGAGGACTCAATTTTGCCGCACGAGCTGGAGTCCATCGTATGAGCATGCAACTCAATCTTGTACTTATACTCGCTTTCCATAATACCTCCTATACCTATAACAACGCATTTTTAACAGTTCTTGCAAAAGGAATAACATCACGTATGTTCTGCATTCCCGTTACATACATAATAAACCTTTCAAAACCCATTCCAAAACCGCTGTGTTTTGTAGAGCCGTATTTTCTAAGCTCCAGGTACCAGGAATAATCTTCAGGGTCCAGCCCACTTTGTTGTATTTTGTTTTTTAAAATTTCATAACGTTCTTCTCGCTGGCTGCCCCCAATAATCTCACCTACACCTGGCACTAAAAGATCCATGGCTGCAACCGTTTTCCCATCCGGATTAAGCCGCATATAAAACGCTTTTATGCTCTCAGGATAATCGGTAACAAACACCGGCTTTTTAAATACTTTTTCTGTCAAATACCGCTCATGTTCGCTTTGCAGATCAAGGCCCCATTCAACTGGATAGTCAAAATTCTGGTTTGCGCTTTTAAGCAATTTTATCGCTTCGGTGTAAGTTATACGCTCAAAAGAGCTATTCAAGATATTTTCAAGCCGCATACTTAGTGAATTATCAATAAACTTATTAAAAAAGTCAAATTCCTGCGGCAAGTTATTTACCAAGTCACCGATAACATACTTTATCATTTTTTCAGCAAGGCACATGTCATCGTCAAGATCTGCAAACGCCATTTCCGGCTCAATCATCCAAAACTCAGCAGCGTGGCGGGCGGTATTGGAGTTTTCCGCCCTAAAGGCAGGCCCAAATGTATATACCTTATCAAAAGCTTGCGCAAAGCATTCAAGATTTAACTGGCCTGAGACAGACAAATACGCATCTTTTTGAAAAAAGTTATCCTGGCCATTTGCTGTAACACTAAACATCTCACCCGCACCCTCACAATCACTGGTGGTGATAATAGGCGTATTCACATATACAAAGTTCTGCATTTCAAAAAAGCGATGAATCGCCTGGGCGGCTTTTGAGCGGATTTTAAACACCGCCATAAGAGTGTTTGTCCTCGGCCGTAAATGCGGGATTGTACGCAAGTACTCAAGCGTATGGCGCTTTTTTTGCAGTGGGTAGTCCGGCCCGCTCATACCCTCTATTTTAATTAAACGCGCCTTTAACTCAAAAGGCTGTTTGGCACCAGGGGTCAAAACCAAGTTTCCAATTACATAAATAGCAGCGCCTACATTTAGTTTAGATATGACATCATAGTCATCTAAAGAATCCTTTTCAGCTACAATTTGCAGTTCTTTAAAAAAGCTACCGTCATTTAACGCAATAAAGGAAAGCAATTTGGACTCGCGCACGGTACGCACCCAACCTCGTACCACAATTTCTTTGTCCAAATAACTTTCCGGCTTTTGATATATTTGTATTATTGAAACAGTCTGCACATTACACCTCTAGTAATTGTTTGACTAGATTATTATATATCAATTCTTTATAAATTACAAGTATTTTCACATATTATCAAGACGGCTGATAACTGACGGCATTGCCCTTTTCAAATAGCTTTTTGAGCGAGAAAGCTTGTACACTGCAAAAGCGCAAAAAACAAAAGAAACCATAGCGCAAACTGCTGCCAGTGTAATATTAAATGAGGACAACAGAATATAAGCGAATAAAGGAACAGCTATCGGCAGTATAAACATGCAAAACATGCCTAAAAGTATATAACTTGAAGCTGTATATAAAATCACCTTTTGCCCGGGCACAACGTCAATATCGCAGTTTGCTTTAACTTCAATCTGTTTTTGTCCACATCCGCCACAGCTTGCACAGTTGCCCGAGCATGCGCTTTCTCTGATTATTTTAACAACTGCAGTCTGTTCGCTAATGCTTTTGACAATCCCTAATTTTTGCATGTTTTCTCCTTTTTAAAAGTACAGGCTGGATATTATATCAGCCATATTCTTTTTAGCTATATCATACCCTTTTTCTATGCAGACACTTACTCTGTCCAAATCCAAAAGCCCAACATCGCATAAATCTATTTTGATATTATAATCTGACTGTTTGCTCTGAAGGTATGAGAGTTGGGTTGTAAGAATATTTAAAGACTGGTTTGCTATTTTAAGCAAGCTGTCAGCACAGCCCTCATCACAGCTGCTGCAGGATAAATCCGAGGTGATAACACGCTTGCAGCCAAACGAACGCAGCGGAAAAACGGGTATATTAAGTTTTAGCCCACCATCTACAAGTGTGTGCCCACTTATCTGCTCAGGCCTAAATACAATCGGCAGAGAACAGGAAGCGCGTACTGCTTTGCAGATTGGTGTGTCAGTATAATAAACGCAGTTGTTATCGCAATTGCCCAAAAGCTCTTTTTGGGAGACAAACATAACTATCTGGGATGAGTTTATATCAACACTGGGTATAGCGAGCGGGACTTTGACAGTAGACATCCCAGACGCGCCCACACGCGCAAATATCTTGCACATCATCTTTTCAAATTTACGTGCGCTTACAATACCAAAAGGATTGCGGAATATATTTATTGCCGCTTGCAGAATGTATCCAATTTTACTGGAATCAGACCATAAAATTTTAGCGCAGGATTTAAAGATATCCTCCATCTCATCAACAGTATATCCAACAGCGTATAGTGCAGCTACTATTGAACCGCCGGAAGTACCCGAAATAGCACTAATCTCAACCCCGTTTTCCAACAAGGCCTTAATAACACCGATATGGGCAGCGCTGCGCACACCGCCTCCAGATAAACACAACCCGATTTTCAAAATATAACCCCCAAAGCAGCTTGTTATTACATTATATTTTGAATTGAGCCGGTGTGCGAAAAATTGCAATTTATTTAAGAAAATGATTATTCCATAACGCTTTTGCGTTATGGAATAATCACAGTTAGATAGTATTTCCCTAAAACGCCTACATTAAGCTCACTCGGGAACATCACATAAGCCGGAACCCTGTTTCTGCCGCTCGGCATAGTTTTGTTATTTAGGTCAAGCACAATGCTGACATTGTCACTGGTAAGTGCACTTACATCGGCAGCAAGGCCCCTGAACCGAACACTCAATGACTGTTCAAGCACAGATGCATTTACTCCTTCCGGAACGTTGGTAAGACTTATATTATTTATAGTAACATTTGTTGTAAGAGTATCACCAAAGCTAACGCTTACAGCTACGTTTTCAATCTTATCAACATTTGTAACACCGTTTGGAAGTGTAATAGGATAGCTGTTTTGAAAATCTTCAGTCATCTCAGCCACATCAATACTTGCAAGGTCTATGCTGTTTATGGCCTCAATTACATCTTCATTACCTGCTATAACAATGGTTGATGGATTTACTGTTACATTTGCAAATTTTGCTTCATTACCGCCGGACGAATTTATAATCGAAACATTTATAGGCACTTCTTTTTGACGTGAAATTGTAACATTAACATTTATTGTTTCATAATCAACAGTTAAATATTTTTTATCAATTATATTGCCTTCACTGTCTACAAAATCATATGCACAGTTATAGACTGTTGAGGCAGTCATCATATTATTTTTAATAGAAACAAACGCCTTTGAAATCTGATTTAAAACACTCTTAGGTCCGCTGACCTTAATATTAGCAGGAGTATAGGTCGGTGTTTCCATTATATATCCTTCAGGAACGGTGCCCTCAACATCTGCCTCAATCTCAACGTATTTGATATCGCTTTCTTCAAAATACAGTGTTGCATGGGTTTTGGACTGATATTCCAAAGTGACATTCTGCCCGCCCAAATCAACCACGATCGGGCAGCTGTATTCACCGGCCTTGTTTGCACTGCTCAGATCAACATATGCAGTTATTTGTCTCTATTCAATACGGCGAGTAAGTCTCTGCGGCCGGACACACGAATGGAAAGCGTCTCAGTATAATCAGTAGTCAATATTAGGCCCTCGTTTTCAGGAATTGAATCTTCCATGTCAACACTTATCCTAATATTACTAATTGATACTGTTGTATCAGGATTTATAAATTGCACAACCAGCAGCCAGAAAAATATAGCGATTGCAAGCGAAAGCAGCTTAAGCGCCCAATTATGCTTTAATATCTCCCAGATTTTAATAAGCCTATCCTTCACCCTTATCACCCCGCTTTTTTCTTGAAAACCAGGATTTGATAGACTTTTTTTCAACCTGGACAAATGTTTGACTCAACTCATTTCTTAGCTCATCAACAGTGACACCAATCGTTATCTGGCCATTTTTAGCTATTGATATTTTCCCAGTCTCCTCTGAGACTACAACTACCAATGCATCAGAAATTTCGCTTACGCCAACAGCCGCTCTATGCCTTGTTCCTAAAGACTTGCTTATTTCATAGTTTTGACTTAACGGCAATAGGCAGCCTGCAGCTTCAATTTTACAGTCCCTGATAATCATAGCACCGTCATGAAGTGGTGTATTTGGGAAAAAAACTGTTATCATTGACTGTGAGGTTATATCAGCATGCATAGGTATGCCCGTATCAATTATATCGCCAAGCCTTGTATTGCCTTCAAATACAATAAGCCCGCCGATTCTGCGCTTGGATAAATCCTCACAGCAAACACAGGTACTGTTAATCATATTTTCAATAATTTTATCCGCATCCTCAGATGACTTGGATATGCTTTTTGACGGCGAAATTTTAGTCCTGCCTATATGCTCAAGTGCTGACCTAAGTTCAGGTTGGAACACTATTAAGATTGCAATAAAGCTAAGTTGAAATATATTATCAAGTATATATCCAAGCGCACTGAGGTCCAAAAGCCTTGCAATAGGCAACAAAATAAGCACAAATATAATTCCGCGCAAAAGCTGGTTTGCACGAGTCTGCTTTATAAACTTAATACATTGATAAACTAAAAACGCAACTATCAATATATCAAGAAAATCCGCAGGGAATTTCATTGTGGTAAAGGCCAATATTATATTTTCTAAACCAGATATAATGATGTCCATTTATAATCCCAATTTCTTTAAAGATTAACACTTTCCTTGCAGTTTTTATTATATCATAGTTTGATTATAAAATAAACACCTAAAATTATATTTCTTTTAATTTTTTTATCATATAGTCAATTTCATGCTTTGTATTATAGATACTGAAGCTAATACGTACCATTCCTATATCTGTTGTGCCCATTTTTTTATGAAATAATGGTGCACAGTGCAGACCTGAACGCACACAAATATCATGCCGGGCAAGATATTGTGCGATTTCATCCGAATTGTATCCTTTAATGTTAAAACAAACAACACCTACAAACTTGTTTTCATACTGCTTATTGTAAAGTATTACATTATCAAGCTCAGAAAGTCTTTTAAGCGTATAGTTAGTAAGCTCAAGCTTATGCTCAAATACTTTTTGTATCCCCTTTGCCTTTAAAGCTCTAAGACCCTCATAAAATCCACATATAACAGGGGTTTCAAGTGTGCCGCTTTCCAACATATCCGGCAAAAAGTCCGGCTGTTCAAGCTCTAGGCTGTTACTGCCTGTGCCGCCAAATATAAGCGGCCGTGGCGGGGCTGAATTTATTGCTATAAATCCACTTCCCTGCGGACCTAAAAGACCTTTATGGGACGGTGCACAGTAATAATCTATTTTTTCCTTGCTAATATTTACAGGTACAGTCCCCGCCCCCTGCGAGCCGTCAACTATAAGTTTTATGCCAGCAGGTTTCCTTTTGGCAATTTCCGAAACCGGCATTATTTTACCACATACATTTGAACACTGGGTAACAACAATCCCAGCAGTATTATTACGGACGCAGGAAAGTATATTTTTAACTGTGACATTGTCATCATATAAATCTGTTTTAGCAACACTGTACGACACCCCTTTTTTACTCAGCTGATACAGTGGGCGTAGCACACTGTTATGCTCCATATCGGTCGTAATAACGTGGTCACCCGCATTAAATAGGCCAAGTATCAAAGTATTAAGCCCGATTGTTGCGTTAGGTACAAAAATAATATTTTCAGGCATATCTTCAAGCCCAAACATCTGGCTTATTAAAACACGAGTGTCAAAACAAATCTGAGCTGCCTCAAGCGATGGCTTATGGCCACTGCGGCCAGGGTTTGCCCCATTTTTGTCCAACCAGTTTTTAACACTTCGTGACACAGAAGACGGCTTTGGATAGGATGAAGCCGCATTATCAAAATAAATCATTTATACCACTCCCTCATACAGATTTGCCTCGGTCTTATGCAGGACAATTTTTGCATGCTTTAATATGGATAAGGAGTAGTCAATATTGGTATCAGGTATTATTAAACTATACACGCATCCAGTGGAGCTAAAGCTTGAGCTGGTTTTTTCAACTGCTGCTGTAATGCCGTGGCTTTTCAGCACAGATTTTCCTTTCATAGCGTGAGTAACGCTTTTACATTTTATTTTCATAATTTTCTATCTCCATTAATTTATGATGTCAATGTATATTATTCTTAATTTAATCTTTTGGCTAACAAAATCCCATCCTTGCAAATAATTATCATAATGTTATAATATAATTAACAACAAAACTAATTTGGAGGTTACTCTTATGGAAAAGAAAGAATTCATCACACCTTTTATGCTGGACGATAATATTTTTAAGCTAATCAGTAAAGACTGGATGTTAATTACTGCTGGTGACAGAACAAAGTGCAATACTATGACAGCAAGTTTTGGCGGCTTTGGCGTTTTATTTTTTAAAAATGTAGCTCATATATATGTACGCCCTGAAAGATATACCTTTGAGTTTTTAGAAAGCAAACCCCAGTTTTCCCTTTCTTTCTTTGATGAAACATATAGAAGCGTGCTTCAAAACTGCGGCAGCACAAGCGGCCGGGATGTAGATAAAATTGCAAATAATAATCTTGAAGTACTGTATACCCAAGACGATACCCCATACTTTTCACAAGCGCGTATTACTATGATTTGCAAAAAAATATACGCGCAGGATTTGTCAAGAGACTGCTTTATTGATAAACAAGCTGATCAAAAGACATATAGCAGCGGCGGAGTCCACCGCATGTATGTTGGTGAAATACTATCTATTATAAAATGATAAAAGCGCAGGCGTTTTAGCCTGCGCTTTATATTTATTACTCAATTATAATTCTGCCCTGTGCGGTAGAGTACTCTTCGCCTACAATACCATCAAGATTTTCAGTAATATAGGTAATTAGAACCTGGTAATCCAGCATTCCTTCATTAAGGATAAGTTTATTATCCATAAACATATTAATACCATCTCCGCCCTGCTTTATCAAATAGTTGTGAGAGGCCAGCGTATAGGTCTTTTGAGGGTCAAGCGGTACATACTCTCCGTCATCTCCAAGCACCATGACATCCTTTACACGCCTATTTTCACCGCAGGATAAAAACATCCCCGATTCATCCACCTGCACAGTTGATTCAATCGATGTGTCAACGGTGTATTTCAACCCTGATACTTGCAGAAACCCACCGTTTTCTCCTACTGCATTTTCTCTGTCTGACGTCTCTAAAAGAACAGAGCGGCTTGCCATCTCTAAAGCGTCCAGGATTTCCTGCCCGGTCACTTCAGCTACGCAAAGTGTATTGCCGTAAGGGTGTACGGAGATTATATCACCATAAGTAATATCCCCCGCATCAATATCCGCCCGAATGCCGCCGCCGTTTGCAAATCCAATATCCGCCTCTGCTATATACCGATACGCATCAGCACAGAAATCCCCTAAGTTGGTCTCCCTATTTCTAATAAGGCGAACTGCTGAATCCGAAGTGGTAGTCAGTTTAACTTCAGTTTGTGCAACAACCCGATTTAAGTCTGACTCATACTGACTCTGTATTTCTTTAATAAAAGTCTCAGTCTTAGATTCTGAATCAGGATAATCGCCAATAAGGCCAGTACTTATATTTCCGCTGGGGGTAATAACTAGCTGACCGATATTAGTAAGCCCTGTGCCTGTAGATGAAAGTAAAACCTTATTTCCGTCTTTGTCTATTACAACATCGCAAGGAATAACACTATGGGAGTGCCCATCCAGAACAACATCAATCCCGCTGGTACTTTTTATTAAATCAACCGAACTAAACGGCTCTGACTGTTCATCGTTTCCCAAATGCGCAAGAGCTACTACAAAATCTGCTCCCTGATCCCTGCATTCATCCACAGTTTTCTGCACCTGTGTATAAAGTTGTTCACCGCTGTTTCCGTAAAAATCATATACAAGCTGGCCGGACTCGTCCATGAAATAAGAAGGTGTAGATTTAACAATGCTTTCCGGTGTTAAAACCCCGATAAATGCAACTTTAACTTTTCCATACTCTACAATTTCATAAGCTTTAAGCGCAGAAACAGCGCTCTCCCCACTGCCAGTATAATTTATATTGCAGCCAAGGTACTGTGCGCTGGACTTTGCCATTAATTCTGATAGCTGCTGCATACCATAATCAAATTCATGGTTACCTAAAACCGCAAAATCGTACCCAATATAATTCATAATATCCACCAGGTACTCACCTTTAGAAACTGTGCCGATTGCATCGCCTTGCAATGCGTCGCCGCAATCCACCAGTGTGACGTAGTCGGTCTTTTGCTCTATCCAATTTTTATACGCCGCAAGTCCTGCATAACCTATATCCGCATCCACTGCACAATGTACATCATTAGTATATAGTATTACAATGTCATCCTGATTATTTAACGCACAACCGCTAAAGAGAGAAAGTAGTAATACTACTACAAGCACAAGCGGCGCAATTTTTATTTTAGAACTTTTCATCCCAACATTACATTTCCTTCCTGCGTAATTTATACTGGCTATTGGCTTTAATTAAAAATAAAGCTGTACAAATTATTGCAAACGCAAAGCCTATCGGATAGGCAATGCCTTGTGAAATCCTAAAGCCCTCTTCCGCCATTAAAATATATGTACATGAGACGCCAGACATAAAAGCGGCCGGTACAGCGCACATTGCCGAGTACCAAATTTTTTTAGCGTTCATGATTAGATAAACAGCTGCTGCCCACAAAGTAATCATGGCAAGTGTCTGATTACTCCAGGAAAAATACCGCCATATAATATCAAAATTAAGCTGTGTAAGCAGTGCGCCTACTGCTAACAGCGGGAGTGTTATTGCAATCCGTTTGCCCATTTTAGACTGGTCCAATTTAAACCAGTCTGCAATAGTAAGCCGTGCACTTCTGAAAGCCGTATCGCCGGACGATACAGGACAGACAACAACCCCTATTATTGCAAGCGCACCGCCCGCAATACCTAAAAGCGATACCGATATATCATAAACTACTCCCGACTGGCCCAATTCTGCCAAAGCGTTTTGGAGCCCCCCGGTAGCTCCATAAAATGCAACGCCTGCCGCCGCCCATACAAGCGCAATTACACTCTCGGCAATCATAGCGCCGTAAAAAACCTTTCGTCCGTCCTTTTCTGTTTTAAGACATCGCGCCATCATAGGTGACTGGGTTGCGTGAAACCCTGAAATTGCGCCGCATGCAACAGTTATAAACATAAACGGCCATACCGGCTGACCGTCAGGGTGAAGATTAGTAAATGTTAGCTCAGGCAGTTTATATCCGCCGACTACCAGCCCGCCTACTATTCCAACAGCCATTGCAAGCAAAACAACTCCAAATACTGGATATAGCTTACCTATTAACTTATCAATTGGCAGAAGTGTAGCAAGAAAATAGTAAATAAGAATAACCACAACCCAAAAAGTAGTATTCATCCAGTCCGGTGTAAGCCTTGCAAGCAAGGCAGCCGGGCTGGTTGTAAACACAGCGCCAACCAATACAAGCAAAATCACTGAAAACACCCGCATAACCTGCTTTGCAGCACCGCCCAAATATTTGCCGACAATTTCAGATACTGACGCACCATTTAAACGAACTGAAATCATACCACTCATATAATCGTGAATGGCGCCGCCTAAAATTGAGCCGAAAACTATCCATAAAAATACCACAGGCCCGAAAACCGCGCCCATCAGCGCTCCGAATATAGGTCCAGTGCCTGCTATATTAAGTAACTGGATAAGAAAAACCCGCCAGGTTTTCATAGGCACATAATCGACCCCATCCGGATGGTCCACCGCCGGTGTAGGCCTATCATCAGGACGAAATACTTTTTCTGCCAGCTTACCGTACAAAAAATATCCGCCTATTAAAATTATTATAGCAAATATAAAAGTAATCATAATTCTATATCATCCTCCCGTTTTTTATATTAGTCGCAATGAATATCAATATACTAAATTTTACGCTTAAGACACAGCATTGTAATATCGTCAAACTGCGATGCGCCTGCTACAAACTTATCAATATTTTCTTTTACATTGCCAACATGCTGTTTCGGATCGCAGTCAGGCATATTGTTAAGTGCGCCAAGCATTCGAGAGGTGCCATACAGTGCATTATCAGAATTTGATGCCTCTACTACGCCATCAGTATAAACAAATAATATATCACCCACACCAAGTTTTAGCTCATATTCAGCATATTCTGCGTTTTCCATAGCGGCTAAAACCAATCCGTGCTTATCCTTAAGCAGTTTAAATTGTTTGCCGTTAGTACAAATTGCAGGATATTCATGGCCAGCGTTAGCTGCTGTAATACAACCTGTTGATATCTCATATATACCAAGCCAGACTGTGACAAACATCTCTGCTTTATTGTTCTCCATAAGCTGGCTGTTCACACTCTTAAGCGCCTCTTTTGGAGACAGGCCAGACTGGAGTGCATTTTTAATAAGTGTCTTAGCAACGACCATAAACAAGGCCGCAGGAACACCTTTACCAGAAACGTCCGCCATAACCAGCGCCAGGTGGTCATCATCCACCAAAAAGAAATCATAAAAATCTCCGCCCACTTCCTTGGCGGGGTGCATTTCTGCATAAATATCAAATTCATCCCGCTGCGGAAAGGCAGGAAAAATACAAGGAAGCATTGATGCCTGAATATGGGTCGCAACATTCAGCTCAGCTGCAATACGCTCTTTTTCCCTATTATCCTTATCCTGCTGGCGCAAAAGATTATGTGTGCGCCTGGACAGTGTAATACCGATAAGATATACTACCACTATAATAGCAGCACGCGGTATATAATAAAAATTAAATACCCTAAGCAGAATATTGTCGCCGGCCAAAGCCGCGGCTCTTATAAAATCTGCCCGCATAGCAATACCTTCAACTGCCTGAGAGCTTCGCATCATATTTGCATCCCAAACCCCGCAATATAGGCCTATATATATTGAACACAGCATCAGTATAAGTACCCCCGCAAGTGTAAAATGCGTAAAGCGGGGTAAATAGTAGTGGCAGGACAGTATAATCGGGCAGGCCCAAGCCAGTACCAGCTGGATAGTGAGTGTACTAGATAAAATACCTATTCCAAAAAGAAAACAGCACATAATAATATATTTAAAAATTTTACGTTCACTGCCAAAAATTTTTATTATTATCGATGGTAGTAAAAATAACAAAACGCTTATTGGCATAGCCAGATTCATAAGCAGTTTATCTACAATAAAAAATCCAAGGCTGTTAAGCACCCACATCAGTAGTGCCACTCCTGCTGCAACTGCAAGGCAAAAAGCGGTATAACGGTTGGCACTTTGCTCATTAATTTGAAAAATAGTCTGACTTTTTGCTGTGTTCAATTTTACCACCCCTTCCTAATGGTAAGGATGTTAAAACCGTCCTCATATTCATAAACGATTTCGTCCATTGTTTTTTTCACCATAAAAATACCCAGCCCTCCAATATCGCGTTGTTCTGCTGAAAGAGTAATATCAGGGTCAGCTTTTTCTGTAGGGTCATATGGCCTGCCATTATCTGCAAATCTAATAATCGCCTGATTATTTTTAGTTTCACAGCCAACAGAAACTGTAGTAGCTCCGCTGTATCTTGCAATATTAGAAAATATTTCGTCTGCCGCTATGTTTATCTGTGATATTGCCTTTACCGGCACGTCTTGATTTTCAAGGCACTGTTCTAAAAAGGCTGTAACTTTATCTATGCTTTCAAGGCTGGGCGCAATGCTTATCCTTTTCATGCTGTCAGCTTTAATACTTTTAACTTTAAGCGCTAGCATAGTAATATCATCAAACTGAGGTGCATCCCCTTTAAAAGCATCAATATCCGCCTTGACTTTTTGTAAAAGCTTTTCAGGTATGGCATCTTCCGTCCCATTTAAAGCGGACAACATCCGGTCTGTCCCATATAGTACGTTATCGGTATCGGTGGCCTCAGTCACGCCGTCTGTATAGACAAAAATGGTATCCCCGGCTTTAAGGTCCAGCACATACTCCCTATACCGCGCCCCTTCAAAACCAGCCAGTACAAAGCCGTGCTTGTCTTTTAGCAGTTCAAATTTCCCACCTGCCCGTTTAACAGCCGGATACTCATGCCCCGCATTTGCTGCTATAAGTTTGCCGGTAGATATTTCATATACACCAAACCAGACTGTAACAAACATTTCTGCCTCATTATTCTCACATAACTGGTTATTGACTTTTTCTAAAACCGCTTTTGGGCTCAGCCCGGTTTGGGCAGCATTTTTAATCAGTGTTTTGGCTATGACCATAAAAAGTGCAGCTGGTACTCCTTTGCCCGATACATCAGCCATAACAAGTGCCAAATGGTCATCATCCACCAAAAAGAAATCATAAAAATCACCGCCCACCTCCTTGGCGGGGGTCATAGTGGCATAAATGTCAAACTCTTTGCGTCCAGGAAACGCGGGAAAAATACAAGGCAGCATTGACGCCTGAATCTGTGTTGCTACATTTAGCTCCGCTCCAATACGCTCCTTTTCTGCTGTCACTCGGGAAAGGTCATTTATATAAGTATTAATATCCTTCTCCATTTTCTTAATTGAATAAGATAAATTTTCAATTTCATCGCCTGTGTGAATTTCAAGCTGAGAAATCGTAGATCTACTCTTACGGCCTTTTTCTTTTTCACTAACAAAATCACCAGTTGCCTGAGCCAGCTTATTAATTGGCCTTACAACTGTTTTTGTAATTATCAAAACCAGCAGTATAATTAATGCTATAGTTGCAGCGGCAAGGATAAGCAGCAGCCGGGTGAGAAATTCATGGCGATCTTTCATTACATTATTCATAGAAATGTCTACATACGCATTTGCAATCACCTCCCCGTTTTCTGCATGTATCGCTGCTGCCGCTGAGCACAGCCATCCATACTGCTCATAATTTGTAATATATGCAGGAAAATCAAAGATTCCATCATTCATAAGCTGTAAATTGCCGCTTTCAATATCATCACAGTCGCCAGGCAGGCAGGCATTGTCCGGATCTGATGCGTCCAGAATATAAACCGCTTTGCCGCTCTTTTCATCCATATAGCATACATAAATTGATAAAACATCATTGCTTTGTTTAATTTCAGTTAAAACATCCAGTATTGAAGCATATGCCGCAGAATGTATTGCAGGTGTAAATAAGTTATAATACTGATCCCAGTCCTCACTGGTAAAATTATCGAAATCTGGTGGCGTATTTTCATTTATTAAGACTGATCTGTAACTATCCATAACCTCATCGGTAAGCGTTTGGATATCTTTTTTGTCAATCATTGAAGCCGCGGTTTTTGCCAAGTTCATAGCCAGTGTTTCATAATGAGTATCCATAGTTTTTGCATATATATTATAGCTTACAAGAGTAGCCGCACATGCAAGAACCAGTGCCACAACCAGCACTACACCAATCACTTTAACTTTAAGTGAAATTTTTATTTGTTTCATAATACCCTCCTATATACGTACAACCAGAGAATTAAATCCCTGGTACTGTCTATAAAAGAAGTCCTTGGCCTGCTTTTTTATTACCATCATACCTACAGCATCAATATCAAAATCATTTTCGTTGCCTACCATGCCGGTCTGCAATGAAAATGGATTAAAAATCTCAGCGTTATCACGGATATGAAGTTCAAAATTACCATCTTTCAGGGCTACTAGGGTAACTTGAATATAGCCGTTTTTTATTCTATTGAACGCATTATTAATAATTGCCACACATACTTCTTCTGCGGCCATTGTAACAAAATACTGCTGACGAGGCGTTGCATTCCACCGCTTGCAAAACGCTTCTATACCGTTGTTTAGCTTTAAAATGTCATCGTTTTGCCCGCGGATTGTTAAGCTGAATACACGCGCAGTATCAAAAGAGGCCGCGTCCCAATGCGCTGCATGACGCAATATAAAAAACAGAACAAGCGACAAAATTTCATTAACAGGATAAAGCCACCAAAACCATTCAATTGATAAAAAAGAGAATAGGACTGTAAAAGGAAGTAATACAATACATCCACGCATAAGTGTTATAGTAAAAGCACAGCGCTCCTGATTTACAGACTGATAATATGTTTCAAGCAGTATACTTATCCCAGCGAAGGCGCCGCTGACACCAAATATCCTTAACGCCAGCGTTCCCAAGCGAGTCAATGCTTCACCATTCAGGCCAAATACTCCGCAGATAAAGCTTGGAAACAGCCATATAAGTACTGTTGCCACACCTCCTGCTGCAAGCCCCCAAACCAGACCGAGTTTAAGGGTATGCCTTGCAGCCGTTCGGTTTTTTTCTCCATGATAGGTGCTTACAAGCGGCTGTATAGCTTTTGCGGCCCCTTCATAAAGATATAAAATTAAGTAAGAGGCATTTTGCACCATATCAAAAACCGCCAAACCATTCTGCCCTGATATGCGGATAAGGACATTATTGCAAATCAACAGAAATAACATTTGGAAAATATATTGAGATGAGGTTGCAAACCCCGTCCTAAAACAGGACAATACCTCCCTTAAATTAGGCTTAATAAATTTAGGCTTAAGTATATGATTCTTTGAAATCATACCCGGCAGATAGCAAACAATCGATACCGCAAGCCCTATAAGTGTTGCTAAAGCTGCCCCGGTTGTTTCCATGTCCAGCCAGAGTACAAAAATTAAATTAAAAAGTATATCAATAATGTTACCAAGTAAAAAGCCAATGCTTGCCAAGCGTTGGTTATCATCATTTCGCAAAAAATAATTAAGCATGTAGTTAAGAAAGAAAAGAGGTGCCCCCAGCGCAATAATGCATACATAGCTTTTGCTTGCTTCATAAAGGCCGCCGTCAGCCGTACTTGTTCCCAAAAGCTGCAAAAATGTGTTTGGAAAGAGATTGACAAGCGCAGCTATTAAAACACTTACAATCAAGCCTGCATGCATAACTCTATTGAAGCAATTCACCGCATCGGTAGCCTTTCCCTCTCCCAGCAGCTGTGAATAACGCACGCTGCCGCCGATTCCTAAACCGTGCATAAAAACATTCAGAACCATATACAAAGGAAGGCTAATACTTATAGCCGCAAGCCCCGTAGCGCCCATGCGCTGACCTACTACCACTGCGTCCGCCATATCTGCCAAAGCAAGTCCAAAAGAGGATGCTAGAGATGGTATAAACAGGCGAAAAAACATGCGTTTTGTAAAATTATCGGTTGTATGTTTCATATAAGGCGCGCCTCCCAGATTTCGTTTTTGCCTATAGGATGCATGCCAGTTTTCATTCTGCGCAAACCCTCAATACCTAAATCTTCTTCTAAATTTATAGTGCTACAGCTTAAACATTTAAATAATTCGCGCTTTGCATAATAAGATACGCCCTGTAATAAGCTTATACTTTTTGACACCGCCATATCAAAAATATCATCCGTTAGCATAAACCCGGCTGAAATTGCTACCGGTTTATCTTTTAGATATAGTATAATGCCGGTAACACCAAGCTGATGGCGCATAAGCAGCGCTTTTTCATCCACCATTTCATCCCGCAGCCCGCTGCTGCCAAAGCGTTTATAGCCATGCCTCCACTGGCTTAGTATCTCAAGCGCATCATCTAGATTATCATTTGTTAAAGGCATGGTGTAAGGGGCATATTCACGTTCAACCTTATGTACTTGTGTACGCATATTGGCATATTCACCACCCAATAGCGTCATATGTCCGTTCACATCATATAGATACTCGTCCGCACCCGTATCACGGAGTAGCTGCCAACGTCCAGGAAATTGTGAATTTAGCCATTTAGCGTCTATCCAACTTAAATAGCACAAACAAAAATCAGGCGTGTTTTGCATACTGCTAATAAACTCTAATGCTGCATTTTTATCTCCACAGGGAAAAAACCATGAATTTGGGCCTTTCCATTTACAGCGCACTGTAAACATTTTTGGGGTAATAAGCAGGGACAGTCCCATCTGCTCCTTCCAAATATATAAAGAGGCAAAAGCGTGGGACGAAAGGCTATGCCCATATTCTGCACGTAAACTTTCTACTGCCTTTTTATGTTCAAAAGATATTGACTGTGTTTTAATAATCACAATTTTCTTATCCTTTCAGCATGAATATACCCACCATTCAAAGGAAAAGACTGACCCGAGTTATCCCCGGCAACCGCCCGGCCGCCTATAAGTTCTGTACGGCTATCCCCCGCTTGGTAAATGCATTCATACCCATAAAAAGCTCGCAGAATACGGTCTGCTTGTTCAACACTCATTTGCGGGTACACTGTCCAGTCCGCCTCAGCCGGGCTAGGCCAGTACTGTCCCTTTCCTTGTACATAGGCCTGGTCCATTAAAGCGGGTAAATCCCTTATAAGGCGGCAAACCATATCCGGCACTAGTAAAAACACCTGTTCCATATAGCTTTTTAACGTCTCATCTTTTTTTATAGCAAATGTTTCGGAAAGTAAAATATCGCCCGCATCAATATCCTGCGTCATTTTATGAACTGTCAAGCCGCCGTAAGGCAACCCATTAAGCAAAATAATCGGCATAGGCCATGGCCCGCGCCCAAGCGGAAGTGGCGACGGATGAAAGTTTACCATTGGCAGTGTTTCCAATATCGGAACACGGTAGTAATATCCCGCACAAACTAACAAATCACAGCCAGCTTCTTTAAACTCTATAAGATCAGTCTCTGTAATTTTATTTAAAGTATAAGGAATATTGTATTTGTCTGCTGTTTTCAGCACCCTAGTATTAAATTCAGTCACATTGTCTGTAGGGCAAGAGAATAATTTCATCACATTGCACCCTTGGTCAATAATAGAATCCAGTACAGGATACAGCATATCAATGCCAAGATATATAACTTTCACAAACGCCGCCTCTTTTATTTTAAAAATCAGTCTCCTATATCGGTATGCCCTTGTTCAAACTCCCACTGCAAGCCATACTTATCGATAAAATAAAAATATTTAACACCGCTTAAAATCTTAGCAGTTTGCCTGTTCCTGTCGTCTATCATATCCTTATCCTGGTCAAAAAAGTGCACCTCAGATGGCTCGGTTTTACTTATCTGAAATACTTTATAGTCATCAGTTTTATTTATCAGCTGGGTATCGGGCATGGATTTTATATGTAAAAATGCCTCTTCTATATTAGTTATTTTAAGTGCTACATGCCTTGCCCCACTGACATCATTAGCTGCAAAAATAACCGGCTCTTTTCTGCCTTTTGGATAATGATATTGCATAAGCTCTAAAGTCAGCTTAGTACCTGGAATATTTACAAATGCTATTGAAACATCCCCTTCATATGCCTCATCAATAAAACCGCCCGCCTTAAAAAAGCCTTCATTTTTCCAGTGTGAAAGAAAGTGATCCGGCTCAGCACCTAATAGTTTTTTATAATAATCTACGGCTTCCATCATATCATCAACAAATATACATACATGGGAAAGGCCTGTAAATTTAGGCATAGCGGAACTTTTTGGCAGGTCAAATTTCTTTTTAACCACAAGCTCTACCCAATGACTTTTAACAGATACTACAACATCGTCTGCCATACCTATTAGAATAGATCTCTCTACCCCCTCCATCTGAGCCGGTTTTTTAGCTTTTGGCTGGTTTTTCTCATAAGCTGCCAGTGACCAGACCGGTTCTATATACATTGACGGTATTCCTGTGGACATACCTCCTATAAACCCCGCACTTATCGACATATAGAATTCAGGATAATCCTCATTGGTAAGCATGCCTGCAAATAGAGCGCTGATTTTATTTTTTATACCTTTTACAGGGGCGTTTACTTTTGCCTTTGACGCTTCAATAAAAGCCTTTTTAGCTTCTTTTTCAATAGGTGCAACTGCTGTAAGGTGCAGCTCACAGTTGCCATTATCGCACTCCATCCACAATGAGCCCTTGCAGTTTGTAAGTATATCTGTAGTCATTGATATCATTTCTTCTGTAAGCAAGCGCAGTATATTGGTTTGATCGCGATTAAAACCAGCTTTTACAGAGGTTGTTTCCACCTCCTGTAGTGCCTCCACAACACATGTAAGATTATTTGATAACTTAATCTCGTTTGATTTCATAGTTTGTTCCTTTCTGTACGAATTTTTCGGTAATGGATGCAATTATATCAGCGGATGCTTCGAACGCATTTTTCTCCTCTTCGGTCATAGGCAGCTGTGCCGCCACATATGCGCCTTTGCGGTCTACAACACATGGAATAGACATGGCAAACCCACTTTTGTTATACTGGCCGTTTAGAAGTACTGAAACTGTCAAAACATCTCTGGTATCATGCACTATGGCCTGAACAACACGTCCAGCCGCAGCTGCAACCCCATATGCAGTAGAACCTTTAGCGCGTATAATCTTGCCGGCATTATTCCGTACCATATTGGTCATTGCCTCTCGGTGGATATGTATATCATCGTCTAATATGGATGAGAGGTATAAATCTATCGGCAGTCCGGAAATTTTGGTGGCACTCCAAATTACACAGGAGCTGTCTCCATGCTCACCCAGTACATACGCTATAACCGAATCAGCAGATACATCCAACAAGTTTGAGAGATACTTTTTAAGCCGCGCAGTATCCAGCAGTGTTCCTGTGCCTATCACCTTTTCTGGTGGTCTTCCGGTAAATTCACATACCGCCGATGTTATTATATCTACAGGATTGCTAAGGCATATTACAATGGCATCACGGTTATACTTATTAACCTCATTAAATATTTGCTGTGTGATATGTACGTTTTGCTCCACAAGCTCAAGCCGTGTCTGCCCGGGCTTTTGAGCGGCTCCAGCAGCATATATAAGTATATCCGCCCCCTCAGTTTTTTCGTAACCGCCCCCATATATTTTTGCTTTAGGAGAAAGGTTTAAAACCTGGGCATCGGTGTAATCATCCACTTCTGCTAAGATTTTATCAACATTTCTGCCTACCAATGCCACTTCATATAATTCTGGCATTCTTATCAATTCACTAAACGTGGCCATTCCTACGTTGCCGTTACCAATTACAGCGACTTTCATAAAACAATCGCCTCTTACTCAATTGTTAATATATCAACAAACCCGGTAACTTCAAAAACTTCCATGACCGTTTCATTGACATTGCAAACCGTCATTTTACCCTGTCTATTCATTACCTTCTGCGCAGCCAAAATAACTCTAAGACCTGCCGACGAAAGATATTCCAGCTTTTCAAAATCAAGTTTCAGATCCTTTACACCTTCCAGCTTAAGTTCTGCTTCCAGTTGCGGCGCTGTTGTGGTGTCCAGCCGCCCCTCTACTGCTACTTTTAACGTTGCCCCGTCTAATTCTTTTTTGATGTTCATAATAATACCTCCAAAATTATTTTTCTATGAGCCTTGCTTTTCTTGGCCGATAAAGAATTCATATTGCATCTCTTGTTGCTGACAGAGAACAGAAGCCAGATTTAAATGCTCAATAACCTCATCTGAAATCTTTTTTATATTCTCTTTATCAACAAAAATAAGCATATATACAAGTGTATCATTTCCTTTGCTAATACCATTTTCAGTATAAGCTCCATAAGTGCGGTACTCAGTATACCCATACCCATAGCTTTCAATTACGCTACGGATATAGGCTGACGCTTCATCCATTGTAACCTCCTGCTCGCCGGTATCAGCGTCATTTAGCCCGAAATACACGTTGTATACCATTTCAGTTTGCTGTTTACAGCCGGACAGTATCACTGCATAAAATATCAATATTATTACAAGCAGCAATACTCCCACTCTCTTCATTTTTGTTTTATTCATTGTTTTTCCCCTTTCATTTATTAAAAAATAATAATAACGGAATTAGTATCGCCTTCATAGCTGTAAGAGCTTTCAGCGGTTTTACTTAGCGCAAGTTTAATACTCAAAACATCGCCCTGTGTCAAGGGATTAAAATTTGCTCCTTTCCAGCGTATGGCTGCTTCGCACCGGCTGCCATCTTCATTACATATAGCATCAAAGCTAAGGTTAAAATCCTTATCTGGCAGCGCAGGTAGAATGCTGGTAACACACAGTTCCTCAAAAATCTGCTGATATTTTAAAGATTGTTTAGCTCCTAACAATTGCTTACGTGCAAAATTGTCAATTTCAGTAGCTGCACCGATAAAATCAAATGATTTTGAATTTATCTGATAGTGGAAGGTTTTTAGCCTGTTAACAAATGCCCGGCATAGGTCTGTTTGAGGAGAATCAAATATTTGCTTAGGCGAGCCCTGTTCGTAAATGATGCCTTTATCCATATAGAAAACACGTGTTGACACATCCTTTGCAAATTTCATCTCATGTGTGACAATTAACATTGTAAGCCCCTGACCAGCCAGATTGCGGATTACTGACAACACTTCTGACACCATAGTGGGATCAAGCGCGCTGGTGGGCTCGTCAAATAGTACAATTTCCGGTTTCATCCCCAAGGTCCTTGCAATAGCAACACGCTGTTTTTGCCCGCCCGACAGTTCATCCGGATAATTTAGTGCTTTTTCCGCCAAGCCAACACTGCCTAGCAGAGTCATTGCATGCTCATACGCCTGCTGCCTGCTGCATCCCAAAAGTTCTACCGGCCCCAGCATAATATTTTCTACTACAGTCAGGTGTGAAAACAGATTAAAGCTTTGAAATACCATACCCATCCTGCGGCGAACATAGTTAAGCTCTGCCGATTTTGATGATGTAATTTCACATCCAAGCACCTGGATTTTACCGGCCGTCGGAGTCTCCAGCCTATTTAAGCAGCGCAGAAAAGTGCTTTTACCAGTGCCGGACGGCCCGATTATTGAAATTACTTCTCCATTATATATTTCTGTGTTAACATCCTTTAGGGGCGTTATATTTGAATATGCCTTTTTTAGGTGAGAAACCGTAATCACTGGTTTTTCTTGCTGCTTTACAGTTTGTTCTGTTATTGCTTCCGGCTTTATACTTACATTCATATTAACCCCTTTTAGTTTTCTGCTGCGCCGCTTGGGGTCAATTCTCTTTTCTAAAATACCCAATAGCAAAGTAATCACCCATGCCAGCAGAAAATAAATTATTGCTGTTACAATCAGCGGGAAAAATGCCTCGAAAGTCCGGCTACGGATAATGTCAGATACTTTGGTCAAATCCTGTACCGCAATATATCCCACAACAGATGTCATTTTAACCATAGAAATGAACTCGCCCTTATAAACCGGCAAAATATGCCTGGCAGCCTGCGGCGCAATAATTTTTGTAAAGGTTTTTACCTTTCCAAATCCTATTGCAGATGCCGCCTCCCACTGTCCTACATCAATCGCATTTATACCGGTGCGAATCATCTCTGATACATAAACTGCAAAATTAATAGAAAATCCAATGATGGCAACAATAATACCGTCCAACGCCATACCTGCGAACACTACATAAAAAAGCACCATCAAAAGCACAAGTACCGGAATGCCCTGGATGAAACGTATAAACACAGCTGTTATTGTTGAAGCTATCCGGCTCCGACTGCGGCGGATTAGGCACAATGCAAACCCCAATGCTGTACCAAACAACGCAGAAAAAATAGAGATTATAAATGTTACTCCAAGGCCAGAAAGAACCATTTTCCATCTGCTTTCAAATATGAAATTTTTATAAAAGCTATTAGAAACTGTAGTCCAAAATCCTGTGTCTTCTGTTGTTACAGTAAGGCCAAGATCTTCTGCCCTTGTTAGAAGCACTGTTCCACCTATATAGTGGGTGGTTGCAAAATCAATGCTTTGGCGCCGTTCGTCTGTAATGCTGATTGAGCCGGAAATGATGTCTGCTCTGCCGCTTGAAAGCATGGGCAAAAGGGCATTGAATGCAATTTGAGTGATTTCCAGCTTCATGCCAAGTTCTTTTGCAATGAGCGAAACTATTTCCACTTCATATCCAAGAGACTCTCCGTTTCCACCTACATAACTCATAGGCTCCAGCGTAGAGTCATGGGCATAGCGTAAAGTTCCGTTAGGCGCGTCATACTCGCCGATATCTATTGTCTTAATGCTCTCATCCGCACTTAGCCATTTTTCTCTAAGAGATTCCAATGTGCCGTCCTGCGTGAACCGTTCAATAATGGCGCTTACCTTATCGGTAAGCGGACTGCCTTTGGGCAAGCCAAGACCATATGAGTCAGGCACAAGTGTTTGTGAAAATATTGCGAATTCAGGCTGTCTAGCAGTTGCAAGCTGTGCAATCGGCTCATCTGTAACTACGGCATCCAGCGTTCCGGTCTGCAACGCTATTAGCTGTGAGGAAAAATCATCATAATATAAAAAATTCACCCCATCTACTATTTCGCTGAAAATTTGATCATGTACAGTGCCGGTAACGAATCCGACATTAGTACCAGAAAAATCTTGAAATTGCTCAAAGCGCACATTATTTTGTCCATTGTCAGATTTATTTGCTGGCAGCTGTGATTGTCTGGTACATCCACATAAAAGTGTTAATAAGCAAATCCATGAAAAAATAACTAATGTTTTAAATTTAAAACGTTTGATATAAATGCTCTCCTTTCTACTGCAACTGCTCATCAAGCCAATTTACAAACTCAGCTGTAGTATAAGTGAATTCAATTTCAACCTTGCTGCCGTCAAAAATTACAAACTCAGTAAGCCCATATTCATCCTCGCCGCCCCAGTCGTAGGTATATCCAAGCCGTGTCCAGGGATAATCACTCTCAAAATATGACCAAATGATATTATTATTAAACCATTCTTTGTATGCTTCATCAGTTACATTGGAATAGTCATTTTTCATCTGTTCTGTAACATCAGTTATATATGCCGGGCGTATAACATCGTCGGGTGACACCCAAAACGCGCTGAAACGTGTATATCCCTCGTTGTCATGCACGCCTAAAAGTTGAGCAAACCTTAAATCCCAATCACTTACATTTTTTTTGTTATCCCGATACCAGGATACCATTTCGCCTACAGAAGTAGCCCAGATATCCCCAAACTTCTGATTGATAGAACTGCCCGGCAGGCAATTATCGTCATAGTCATGCCAGGTTAAAAGCAGTACGTGCTCGCCCAAGTCGTCCCATATAACATTTGGATTATCATTAGTGAGAGTAACAAGCTGCTTTACTTCAGAATCTTCGCTGAAAACCGCGTCATTCATGGCTGCTTTAAAGAGATGAGCGCTGTCGTTATTCTTAGCACACCCAGTTATAAGCAATATAAAAATTATTAATAAAATTAAATGTTTGTAATATTTTTTCATATATCAGTTTCCCTTACCATCTTGCCAAAGTAGCATCCGATCAGTCTCCCGCCTTAGTGCAAGCAGCATCTTCAGCTCATCGCCTGTAAGCTCCAGGCCAGCTTCGGAAAACAATGAGAGTGCTTTTTGTGTATATTCATCCTCAGTCAGCATAGGAAGCTTTTCGGCCAGCTGTGCTATACCACGGCGCAGCTCTTTATTAGTATCCAATGCCCAGTTGAACCGGGCAGCATCTTCAAAACGCAGGCTTCGGTTCTTTCGTTTTCGAAACCATTTCATACCATTCGCCTTCCCTTTTCTCTATAATTGCTTATTAATTACTATAAAATAAAAAAGCAGAAAAAGCGCATCTCTTGCGTGAGATGCTGCTTTTTCTGCGTGAAATGTAACTAAAACTAAAATGTATAGTCTATGTATGCCTGTTTAAGTTTAGGATAGATTTTGCGAGATATCGGAATATGTCGCCCATCTGCCATCGTAAGTTCTGTCGTGGCAAGCCCATTTACATATTCTAAATTGACAATATACGCCCTATGCGGAATAAAAAAGCTTTGATATTGGCGTAACTGTTCATACAATGATGACAGTGTGGCAGCGGTTTCAAGTACAGTTCCGTCCGCCAGTGTGCAAACCCTGCTATGGTTAAAGCTTTCCACTGTGACAATTTCCTTAATATTTGCCTTGTGCATGCCATATTTAGTTTTAAGCATAATAGATGGGTTTTCCTTAGGCGATAGATTGTTAATACAGCCCAAAACTTCTCTTTCAAAATCAGATTTCTTAACCGGCTTAATTAAATATCCCGAAGCCTTTACATCAAATGCCTCAACTGCATATTCCCGCGATGTTGTCAAAAAAAGTATTTCAGCTTTTTCACCCCTCTCCCTTATCTTACGGGCAATATCTATTCCGTTAAGATGAGGCATTATAATATCCAAAATATATAAATCAAATCCGCCGTGTTCACTTATTGCCTGCAGTAGGTCATAGGGTGACTCAAATGGCTGTACTTTAACGGGGTTTTGGGAATGCTCTTTTATAAACCATTTTGAGTATTCCATTAACTTATTAATATCTTCAATTTTATCATCACAAATACAGATTCGAATCAATAGATTTTCCTCACTTTTAATTAATAACAGACGGATTTTTTAAAATATCGGTTAACACCTCTGCCGTCAGTACAAATTCGGGCATTCCCATACTGCCAGGTGCGACTTGATATTCATCAAAAATAATTACCAACTGATTTTGGTCATTTATATAGAAATTCTGGTCAGCATCAATCTGCTTAAAACACTCGTTATCGGACCAAATACCTCCTGGTATAAAATAGTCACCCTTGCCGGAATTAACTTGGTCTGTCATTTGCTTTAATATTTCCGCGCTGGTTATACCTATATAGTCACTTTCCGGCAGGAACAAGTCACTAAGCTCCAGTACTGTTGCAGTGCGTTTGTCCAGCGTAAAGCAGCGGCTGTATTGACCCGATCCACCAACATTTATTGTTGTTTCAAACCTGATTGACAGCAGAACTTCATCATTGCGTAAAACGTTGTATGTTGTATCCATTGCCACATAACCTTCATACTTTCGCGCAACATACCATAAAAATTTTTCCTGCATCTGGGCTATGTACTGCTCCATCTGCTCATTAATGTCATCCACCGCGTCATCCACATCATCGGGTGAAGGCTCGGCCGGCTCTGACGCTGGCTTGGTCTCTAAGCCAGGTAAATCATCAGGCTTTTGCGGCCTGGTCTCTGACTCAGTCTCAGTTGATGGCTTAGTCTCAGTTAAAGGCTTTGTAGTATCGGTTGAAGGATTTACAATTGTTGAATAATCAGATAAATCTGAAATGGGATAAGAAATTGTATTGCTTCCTTCCTCTATTACAATTTCTGTTTTTGGATCCGATTGTATGTTATCATCAGTCAAAGATGTAGAATCAGGAGCCAAATCATTTAACTTTTGCGGCAAATTATCACTGCTATTATCATTAGTTAGGTCTGGCTCTTGCTGCGGCAATGCCTCACCCACTTCCAACACTGGTATTTCAGCTTTAAAAGAAGTATCACCCCAATAAAAATTATAGGATTTCAAATCTGCAAGCTGAACCAGTGTTGATAAAACAGGAACATTACCCATTGCCTGTGCAAATGAAGGAACACAGTTTACGATAAGAAAAAAAGTTGTAAAACAAGTAAGTGCCAAGGATGCAAGCTCCTTAGAATAACTTCTTTTTTTAGCAATGGCTGGGGTGCTGGGCTGGTTAAACATTACTGCCTTAAACAAAAACTCGCCTTCCTTATACTCACAATGAAATGTTCCATGATATTTTTTAGTTACAGTATCAATACTTTTCAGCCCGATTCCATGCCCATCCCGCTCAGGTACAATGGGAAATCCTTGTTCATTAAAGGACACCGGAGTATCGCATGGATTGTTAACCGAAATTGTAAGTTTTCGGCCATCTATTAAATCCGCGGTAATCCGTATATAACGATTATTGATGTCATCTATTTTACAACAGGCGTTTATCGCATTATCCAATGCATTTGCCATTATCACACAAATGTCAATTTCATCAAAGGGTATGTCTTTAGGCAAAGATATTTTTGCTTTTACGTCGCATTTGGCTTCGCTTGCCTGACCTAAGCAGGATGACAACACCGCATTAATAGTAGTATTCTCACAATACACTTTATTTTCAATATCAGAAAGCTGGCCGTTAAGACTTTCAATATACTGCGCCATACTTTTGGTTTCTCCCTGTTTTACCAAGCCTTCAAGCACTAAAAGATGATGGCGCATATCGTGGCGATAGGCTCTTCCCATCTCCATTTTCTTACAAACCTGCTCATACTCCCGGCGCTGCATCTGCATTTGCAGTGCAACTGCTTTTTCTGATTCTTTTAAATTAGAAATGGTTACAGATGACACAATTACTTTACTTAGCACAAGCAGTATAGAAATTGATGTTAACAGCAGCAAAATCAAAATTGTTACGTTGGTAGTACTGTTTTCAAAATATGAAAAGAGTAAAAATATCATAATAATAGGGAAACTTAAAAGCAGCCAGTTGGTCTGGTTTGAAAGAACATATTTCTGAAACGACTTACGAATATAGCCTAAAACCAACCAAATCAAAAATGCAGACATCAATATAAGTAAAACCGAAATAATAAAGCTTCCTATCCATCCTGATAAACCTGAAAAGCGGCCAAAATAACAAATAAGTATTTTCCATAAAATTTTCAGTATAAAATAAGTAATGGCGCCCACAGTCCAAACCGACATTGTCTGAAAGAAACTTGACCGTGATAGAATGTGCAAACATATAATTGCAGGCAGGTATGCAGTAAGAGGCAGCATTGTCAGCATCAGCGTAATGTCCTGCCCACTCAGAATAAGCGCTGTTTGTATTAGCAAAATTATAAGCAGTGTTCCACCGGCCGAAAGCAGACTAGCAGATTTTGAAAAGCGGCACTTAATCAGTCCGCCACATATTAAAATAAATGTTATAAATATTATTGCTTCCCACAAAATTTTTTCCCACTCTGCCGAAACTAACATACCTTCCTTCACTTCCTTTAATATAAATATGAACAATTAGTATTTTAACATATCTGCGCTTATATTTCAATGTATTGCAATTTCCAATTACAAAAAGGCGGCATAGAACACCTATGCCGCCTTAACTTAATTAAGTTGTTTTATTGCTTCCATTAACTGGGTATCTTCACTGTCCTCAAGCTCGTAAAAGCGTTCTTCAAGCTCACTGGAAAGTTTACTTTCCACGTCAGGGGCTACCCCTACGCCATCATAATTTACTCCATTAGGAGGAAAGTATTGTTTTGTTGACAGATAAAGCGCTGTACCGTCGCTAAGCGGTATAATTTCCTGTGCAAGCCCTTTGCCGTACGTATTTGTGCCAACCAAAGTTCCAGCTTCAAAATCCCTTACAGCCGCTGCGAATAATTCTCCGCCACTATAAGTAGATTCATTTATCAAAACAGCAAACGGTTTTTCCAGGCAGCTTGCGTCAGAGGTATATACCTCCTCTTCACCTGCTTTATCTTTAACTGTAACCAGTGTACCCTCCGGCAGTATTTCGTCCAAAATTGCCACAACCGAGCTTAAAAGCCCTCCAGTATTGTTTCGTACATCAAATACAAATTTTTGCGCTCCGTCATTATTTAATGTATTTAAAGCATTTTCAAAATCAGCCTGTGTTGTAGTGTCAAAATCACTTATTGATATGTAACCAATATTTCCATCAAGCATTCTGGATTCTATTGATGACGATTGATAGTCCTGCACTGTGACGCTTGCGTTTACCTGCTCATCATCACGCAACAGCACAAGTTCAATAGTTGTACCATTTTCAGCCTTTAGTTTTGCAACAGCGTCCGAATACGCCATATCTGAAACAAGTTTACCATCAATTGAATATATATAGTCGCCTATCTCAACGCCTTGATTTTCTGCCGGGGAATTGTCTTTTATATTAATAACCTTTATCATTCCAAGGCTGGATACATACTTTACAGTTATTCCAATGCCCGAATATTTGCCATCCAGCTGATTTTTATGGTTTTGATAATCCGTTTTGTTTAAATAAACGCTATATTTATCTACTCCGCTAATATAACCCTCCAAAAGTGTATCTAAAGCGGCATTCTCATCATATTCGCCAACATAGCGCTGTTCAACCGTTTTATAAACCTCATTAACTTTCTGATAAAATTTTTCTTTTGCAGCAACACTGGGTAATTTATTAGAAAGATACAAATATGTAATGAGGCAAGCAACAACCATACCTACAATTATAAAAAATATTGCAGTACCTAATTCAATTTTCTTTTTCATACTATATGCGCATGCTCCTCCTTACATATAATGATTTAGCTATAAATAAAGTTTATATAACCACTGAAATAATCCACAGGGTTTTGGTACTCACCATTTTTAATTATTTCAAAATGGAGATGCGGGCCAGTTGAATATCCTGTTGACCCAACATATGCAATTACATCACCTTTTGTCACCGTCTGCCCCGCTTTAACACACAGGCTATCTGCGTGCCCATAAAGTGTTGCATAGCCATCGCCATGGTCTATTAGAACATAATTACCATAGCCAGTATTATATCCAGCCTTAATAACCGTGCCGCCTTTAGCCGCATATATATTGGAACCGCGTATGCCCGAACCGCTGATATCAACGCCTGTATGTAGTTTATATACACCAGTAATAGGATGTGTACGCCCACCAAACTGGCTAGTAATTATGTTCCATTTAGCATCCAACGGGTACCGAAAATCACCTGCGTCAACAACCTTGCTGGTGCTGGTTTGCAACAGGCGGCGTATTTCAGCCTGCAGTTCAGCCTCCGCCGCTTCTGCTTTTTCCAATGCCCGCTCGGCCGCAGCTGAATCATTATTATACTTTTCAATCAGCTCATCGCTGGCCTCTTGCTTTTTCTTAAGTGCCTCCTCTTTTTCTGAAAGAGATGAAATAGCTGATTCTTGTTCTTCTTTTTGCTGCTCAATTTTCGCCTTGGCTTGCTCAATTGTCTTTTTGCTTTCTGTAAGCTCATTTATTATCTTATTGTCGTACTCAGCTATCTGGCGCACAATTTCAACCTTAGATATAAAATCGTAAAGGCTTTCTGAGCTTAAAATAATTTCCCAATAAGACGCATAGCCCTGCTCATATGAAGCACGAATCCTATCTTTAGAAAGCTGCATGCTTTCCTCTAGTTTTTGCTGAGCCTCTGTAAGCTGTTTTTGATTTTCCTCAAGCTGATTGTCAAGCTCAGCTACCATTTGGTTTAAAATTTCAATTTCACTAAGTGTATCATTTATCTGCTCATCAATAATTGATTTCTTTTCAAACTCTTTTTCCTTTTGCTCGGAAATTACATTAAGCTCCTGTTCCAGCTGAGCTTTTCGCTTTTCAAGGTTATCCAGCTGGTTTTGCATAGATGACACACTACTGCTGTCATCAGCATGTGCATAAGGTATAATAAAACCCGCAAGCAAACCAATCACCAGCAACACCACTAAGGCTAGTGCAATAATCGAAGCAAATCTTTTTTTCATAAATATCCCACCTAAACTTTCAAATATTTACGTATTGAAAAAATACTACCGAATATACCCACTATTATTCCAATGCATGCAAATATTAATAAAACTTCACCATAAACCTGCCTGAAAGGCAGTACACTTGCTGAAAGAAAATCCAGTTTTGACGCTAAAGGCTTTAATAAATAAACATAAATCAGCCACTGCAGTCCAAATGACACGGCACTGGAGAAAACACCTATTATAGCGCCTTCAAGAACAAACGGCCAGCGTATAAACCAGTTAGTAGCGCCTACATACTTCATTATATTAATTTCATGGCGGCGATTAAACATAGCTAGCTTAATTGTATTTGAAATAATGAAAAGAGATACTATTGCCAGTATTATCATAATCCAAAATCCTAAAATATCCATGACCCTACGCAATGAGATGAGCACATCCACAACCTCCTGCGAGTCGCGAATATTTGCAATCTCAGGCATTTCTGAAATAGTATCTGAAATTGAATCAAACTTTTCAAGGTCTAATATAGTTATTCTAAACTCGTTTCTAAGTGGATTTTCATCGCCTTCAAAGCCACTTAAATAGTCCTCCTGTGAATCAAAGCTATTTCTATACTCACTTAGCGCCTGTTCTTTAGAAACAAACTGTACTGATTCCACACCGTCAACAGCAGCAATTTTATCTCTAAGCGCTGTAATATCCTCTTCTGCAACTGAATCGTCAACAAAAGCAACAATCTCATTTTGTGCCTCTAACTTGGTCATAAAGCTGCCAATATTAACTGAGCATAAATACGCTGAACCCATTATCAACATACACGCAATCAGCACAAACATAGACGCAAGGCTCATCCAAATATTCTTAAATATACTTTGAAAGGCGGATTTGATAAAATATATTACACTACTTCCTCTCATAATCATACCCACCTGTCATATCACTAATAATTCTGCCCTTCTGCAAAGCAATAACACGCTTATTAAAAGTATCAACAAGTTTTTTATCATGTGTAATAACTACAACGGTAGTTCCCATTTTGTTGATTTCAGATAATAGCTCCATTATTTCACGCGCCAATGCTGGGTCAACATTACCAGTAGGCTCGTCCGCGATTATTATATTGGGGTTATTTACAAGCGCTCTCGCTAAAGCAACACGCTGCTGTTCCCCACCCGATAATTCGCGAGGAAAATTTTTGGATTTATGACCAAGGCCAACAACGCCTAAAACATACGGTACCCGCCGACGTATTGAGCGTGCGGAACAGCCAATAACTCGCATTGCAAATGCAACATTGTCATAAACGCTTAGTGTTTCAATCAGCCTAAAGTCCTGAAAAACAACGCCCATGCTCCTTCGGAGCATTGGAATTTGACGGTTTTTCATTTTTTTAATGTCAAAACCATTAACTATCACTTTTCCGCTGCTCTGTTTCTCTTCATGCATAAGTAGCTTGATTAGGGTACTTTTTCCCGCACCGCTAGGACCTATAATGAAAACAAACTCGCCGTCATCTATCTGAAAGCTTACGCCATTAAGTGCATTTGTACCATTTGGATAGCTCTTAAATACCTCATCAAAAAGAATCATGGAAACCCCCGAAAACTAAAACTTAGTTGGATTAGCAACAAGATATTTTTTGACCATAAGAGCTACTTTAAACACAATAGCATGGTCAAATCTACGTAAATCAAGCCCTGTCAATTTCCGGATTCTTTCTAAGCGGTAAACAAGCGTATTGCGGTGTACAAAAAGTTTGCGTGATGTTTCTGAAACATTTAAGTTGTTTTCAAAGAATTTCTGAATGGTAAACAGAGTCTCATAATCCAGGGATTCTATTGAGCCCTTCTTGAATATCTCAGATAAAAACATTTCACATAGAGTAGTAGGAAGCTGGTATATCAATCGCCCAATACCAAGGTTATCATAGGTCATTATAAATTTTTCAGTATCAAATACCTTGCCAACCTCTAAAGCCACCTGAGCCTCATTGAACGAACGTGCAAGGTCTCTAATATTGTCAACTATTGTACCGATTCCGACATACGCTTTAATATAAAGCTCGCTGCTGATAATATCTATAATGCTTTTAGCAAGCTTTTCTAAATCCTTGTTGTCATTAAAACTTTTTACTTCTTTAACTAACACCAGGTCTGTCTCATTGACATTTATAATAAAATCCTTCTGCTTGTCCGGGAAAAGGCCCTGCAAAATATCATATGCGGACACATCGCTTTTATCGGACAGGCGAATAAGAATGCAAACCCTGCAAGCCTCAGTCTCAAAATGCAGCTCACGAGCTTTTATATACACATCACCCGGCAGAATATTATCTAATATGACATTTTTAATAAAGTTATTTTTATCATATTTCTCATCATAATACTGCTTTATATTTGATAGAGTAATTACGACTACTGATAAAAACCTTTCAGTAATCTCATCAGTTCCTTCAATAAAAGCTACGTATTCCAAGCCTGCCTTGGATGATAGTGGTTTATATGTATAACCGTCTTCTTTAACGCTGTCCATTGTTGCTGTTATAGATGAGATAATATTTTCATGCACCTCACCTATCTTGATTAAATCACTGCAGGATATTACTACTCCGTTTTCATCGATGACTCCCACGGTCTTGCCGATACTCTCCTTAAGCTGATACACAACCCCTTGAAAGAATCTGTTTGACATATCATAAACCTCCTAAACATAATAACTCATATCTATTTTAAACTATTTTGCGAACTATTTCAACAGTTTTTTGATATTTTTTTTGTGAAAACTGCACAAGCTAAAAAAATTACTCTTTTAAACCCAAATAAAAGAACAGCGCCAAATAACTTGGCGCTGTTTTAAAACATAATAATATTAGTTTATGATTGTCTTTTCTGTCTCTTTATCAAACAGATGCATATTCTGTAAATCAATACAAATTTTAATTTTATCATCCGCCTGTGCTGTTGATGTAGGCGCAACTTTTGCTGTAAACTTGCTGCCCTCAACGTCAAGATACAGGTATGTTTCAGCACCCATAAGCTCAGTTACCTCAACATTTGCATCTATAACATACTCCGGCATAGCTTCCAGATATCTTTCCTCATCATGGACATGTTCTGGGCGGATACCCATAATAACTTTCTGACCAATGTGCTCTTTAACACCATCGTTAATTTTACTGTCCGGAATTTTAAGAGAATTTTTACCAAACTCAATATATAAGCCATCATCCTTGCTTACAATATCTACATCGATAAAGTTCATCTGAGGAGATCCGATAAATCCGGCAACGAACACATTGCATGGATACATATAAAGGTTTTGTGGTGTATCAACCTGCTGAATAAATCCATCTCTCATAACAACAATACGAGTAGCCATTGTCATAGCTTCAATCTGGTCATGCGTAACATAAATAAATGTTGTTGCAAGGTTATGGTGTATCTTAGAAAGCTCAGTTCTCATCTGAGCACGCAGCTTTGCGTCCAAGTTGGAAAGCGGCTCGTCAAGCAAGAATACTTTTGGCTCACGAACTATAGCACGCCCCAGCGCAACCCTCTGGCGCTGACCGCCGGACAACGCCTTCGGCTTTCTATCCAGCAAATGGCTAATATCAAGTATCTTTGCAGCCTCCTCAACACGCCTTTTGATTTCGTCTTTAGGTGTTTTCCTAAGTTTCAGACCAAATGCCATGTTATCAAACACGGTCATGTGCGGATACAACGCATAGTTCTGGAACACCATGGCAATATCCCTGTCCTTAGGTGCAACATCATTAACCACCTTGTCACCGATAAACAGTTCACCCTCTGTGATTTCCTCAAGACCCGCAATCATTCTTAAAGTCGTTGATTTACCACAACCGGAAGGTCCAACAAGAACCAAAAACTCTTTATCCTCAATGTCTAAGTTAAAGTCTGATACGGCGATAACACCGCCCGGATACCTTTTATAAATACCCTTTAAAGATAAACTAGCCATTACTTTTATTTAACCTCCAAATTTATAAGAGTTTCTTAACACTATAACTATACCATATTTTCAGGAAAAATCAAATGATTTTTTAAACAAATTTCTTTTCCCGTTTTTGTACAGAGTGCACTAAAATCCCTCTTTTTATTTTTTTCTAACTACTTTTTAGTGCGTTTTGCCAATAATTCCTCCTTTTCTAAATCATTTAAAGCTCTATATTCGCCTTCTTTTAACTCTTCATCTAATTCAATACCGGCAAAACTTATTCGTTTTAGTGAAACAACTTTATTCCCCAATGCCTCAAACATTCGCTTGACCTGGTGAAATTTGCCTTCGACCAATTCCACCAAACATATTTTTTCATCTGTTTTTTTAAAGCTAGCAGGCCTGCAAATAAAACCGTCATTTAACACAATACCTTGCGCAAACGCCGTATCATAACCTTTCATATCGCCATTTTCCAAAGTCACCTCATACACTTTGCTGACATGATTTTTGGGTGAGAGCAGAATATGTGCCAGCGGCCCATTATTTGTAATAAGCACAAAGCCTGTAGTGTCCCTGTCCAGCCTTCCGCACACAAACATATCTTTTTTTAAAGCCGGGTCATCAATAAGGTCAAAAACTGTTTTATGTTGGTTATCACTATTTGCACAAACCACGCCTTCAGGCTTATTAAGCATTATATATTTATATTGTGAATACACAATATTCACACCGTCCAAAGCGACATAGTCATTATGTGGATCTATCTGCTTTTTACAATCTTTATATACTGTATTATTTATGCAAACCCTGCCGGCCAAAATAGCTGATTTTGCTTTTGAGCGCGTAATGCCAACAGCATCACTTAAAAATTTATCAAGGCGCATTTTGCTTCTCCTATACATAAGTTTATGGCTGTGTTAAAACCACAGCCATAAACTGTTATTCTTTAACAAATCCATGCACAAAACCGCCAAGAACTGTGGAGCACACATCTCCTCCGATTGCCTTGCCATTCAGTACAAGTACATTAGCAACAACCTCGTCTTCACTATCAGCATAGTTTGTTACTTTATAAGTATACTTTTTAACCCGCCTGCCCTTGTACTTTGTAAGGTCAAAGCCGCTGATCTTCTGCATTTCATTATACTGAGTATATTCCTCATCAAACTCTTCCGGAATAATTATTTCCTGAATCTGTACAGGAGTTGCTGTGACCTCATATCCAAAAGCTTTTAGAAATTCAACTTGTTGTTCTGTAGTTTTGGCGCTGTTGCTCACATTGTTTTTTAGAACATCCTGCTCAAAATTCGGCAGGATTATGCAGATAGATGCAATAAGAACACATGCAACTGCACAGATTCCTAACAGCCTTTTTTTGTTAAGCTTAACTGATACCACAAACATATATCGCACAACCTTCTAGTTTATACTTTGATATATATTATTAATGGTTCAGCTATTTTAGAACATATTTATTCCGCAGCTGATTCTTCTGCCACCTTTTGAGCAATGTTGGCAGGTGCTTCACGATACTCTAAAAATTCAAACGTAAAGCTTGCACGGCTATGAGTCATACTCCTAAGATCCATGGCGTAAGATGTCATTTCGCTCATTGGCACAATTGCAGTTACGAGCTTTCTGCCGGGGTCGGGCGCAACATCCATTGACAGTACCTGCCCGCGACGTTTATTAATATCGCCTATTATATCACCCATAAGCGCATCCGAAACATTTACTACAAGCGTACCCACCGGCTCAAGCAGTGTAGGCCCTGCCTGCTTCATCCCCTCTTTAAACGCGATGGAAGCTGCGGTCTTAAACGCCATTTCAGACGAGTCCACCGGATGGTAAGACCCATCTACAAGAGTGCATTTTATATTTGTAACAGGATAACCTGCCAAAACACCTTTTTGGATACTCTCCCTCAAGCCTTTTTCTACCGCGGGGAAAAAGTTTTTAGGTACAGCACCGCCAAATATTTTTTCCTCAAACACAAACGGCTGGTCATAGCAAGGCTCAAACTCAATCCAGACATGCCCGTACTGACCATGGCCGCCCGATTGTTTTTTGTGCTTACCCTCTACCTTTACCTTTTTCTTAATGGTTTCACGGTATGCAACCTTTACATCGGCAAGCTCAACATCAGTTCCAAACTTACTTTTAAGCTTTGACACAACAATATCCAGCTGCATATCCCCAAGCCCGGAAATAATCTGCTGCTTTGTTTCAACATTGTTTTCAAGGCTTAATGTTGGGTCTTCCTCCATTAACCTGCGGATTCCCTGAGAAATTTTCTCCTCATCGCCCTTTGCCTTTGGCAAAATGGCCTTTGAGAAATTGGGTTTTGGAAAGTTAATAGCCGGCAATTTAATTTTTGCGCCTTTATCTGTAAGCGTATCACCTGTATTTGCGGCAGTGAGCTTTGTAAATACGCCTATGTCACCCGCATACAGCTTATCGACCTCATCCTGCCTTTTGCCAAACGGTGTATAGACATGCGCAATTTTTTCCTTCTCGCCGTTTGATATGTTATCATAAGTCTGATCCTTGCTTACAGTACCCGAATACACTTTAAACAGTGATAACTTTCCGACAAAAGGATCGGCAATAGTTTTAAATATCTGTAATACACATGGCCCGTTTTGGTCGCACTTTACCTCAACTTTTTCGCCTTTGTCATCTTGGGCAATAACAGCTCCCCTATCGCTCGGGCAGGGGAAATATGCAGCTATGTTATACACTAAATCCTCTACTCCCAGCATATTAGTAGGCACGCCGCAAAAAACCGGATTAAATATGCCCTGTGCAATTGCATCTTTGATGCCTTTATTTATCTCATTTTGGTCAAACGGCTCTTCAGCGAAAAATTTATCCATAAGTTGCTCGCTTGTTTCAGCTATTATTTCATTTATTTGGCCTTTATACTTTTCAATGTCATCTGCTAGCTCAGCAGGAATGTCACACTTAGTGCGTGCAGCACCGTCATATTTATAAGCCGTGCCTGTCAAAATATCCACAATTCCAATTACTTTGCCTCCAGAAACCAGCGGCAGCTGCATAGGAATTATAGATGTGCTGTTAAATTTCTGCCACAGCTGGTCAAGAGTCTTATAAAAATCTGCGTTTTCATCATCCAAACCGTTCACAAAAAAAGCAAACGGAATTTTTAAATCAGTACAGTTTTTTACTGCTTTTTCAGTTCCAACAGAAACTGTTGTTTTGGCAGACAGTACAATTAATGCAGTGTCCGCAACACTTAAAGCGGCTATTTGTTCACCTTCAAAATCATAAAAACCAGGTGTGTCTATTATATTGATTTTTGTGTTTTTATATGTAAAAGGAGCTGCTGCAAGTGAAATCGAAATTTTGCGTTTTATCTCTTCTGCATCGTAATCACAAACAGTATTGCCTGATTCAGTCTTCCCCAGCCTATCCGTAGCCTTAGCAAAAAATAACATAGCCTCCGCAAGTGAGGTCTTTCCATTTCCTTTATGCCCTATCAGGCATACATTTCTAATGTCCTTAGCTAAATAGTCCATGTAACTGTTTCTCCTTTCATTCTTGCACAATACAAATTATATTTTATTGTGCAAATTGCCAAATAATTTTCAGCATTAAATCAATTATATAATACTAACTTCTTGTTTGCAATACCTTTTACAAGAATTAATAAAAAAAATATCAGCTAAGTGCACAAAGCACCAGCTGATATTATTTAATCAGATGACAAAAAGTCTTCAATTTTTTTAATTTGTTCAGTTATTGAGGTTTGGGACGGTCCGCTATAAACCTTACGGTTTGCAACACAGGTATACAAGTCTATAGCACTATAGACATCCTTATCAAACTTATCTGAAACGGATTTATACTCGTCAAGTGTTAGCTTGTCAAGCGTCTTGCCGCAGCCGCAGCAATACTTGACAAGCTGGCCCGTAGCCTTATAAGCGTCCCTGAACGGCATACCTTTTTTGACCAAATAATCAGCACAATCGGTTGCATTAATAAATCCTTTTTTAGCGGCATTTAGCATGTTGTCTTTATATACAGAGGCCGTTTCAAGCATTGAAGTGAACACCTTTAATGTTAGCTTAGTGTTGTCAACGGCGTCAAAAACAGCTTCTTTATCCTCCTGCATATCCTTATTATAAGCAAGCGGGAGCCCTTTGAGCATTGTAAGCAGAGTAAAGAGTGAGCCGTAAACACGCCCCGTTTTACCCCGCGCAAGCTCTGCCATATCAGGATTCTTTTTTTGCGGCATTATGGACGAGCCGGTTGCAAACGCATCATCCAGCTCTAAAAACTTAAACTCCCAAGAACACCACAGTATAATTTCCTCACAAAAACGCGACAGATGCATCATTATCATTGAAAGGTCAAAGGCAAGCTCACACACAAAATCCCGGTCGGACACAGCGTCCATACTATTATCTGTAACTTTTTTAAACCCCAGCTCAGAGGCAACCATATTTCTATCAATCGGGTATGTAGAGGTTGCAAACGCGCCGCTGCCTAGCGGCATTTCATCCATTCTTTCATAGCAGTCATCAAGACGTGTCATATCGCGCCTAAACATATTAGCATACGCCAAAAGATGATGCGCAAAAGTAGTAGGCTGCGCACGCTGCAAATGTGTATAGCCCGGCATAATAGTATCAGTGTTTTGTTTTGCTTTTTGCAGTAGTACCAACATCAGCGTATGTAGCAGTTGCTTAATCTCTACTATCTGCCGTTTAAGATACATTCTTATATCAAGCGCTATCTGGTCATTACGGCTGCGTGCAGTATGCAGTTTTTTGCCTATATCACCTATGCGCTCTGTGAGCACTGTCTCAATAAACATGTGGATATCTTCAGCATTCTTATCAAAATCAAGTACGCCGCTTTCAATATCCGATTTTATTTTTTTTAGTTCTGAAGCAATCGCCTCAGCCTCAGGCTCTGTAATAATTTTGCATTTTGCAAGCATATGTACATGCGCAATGCTTCCCGATATATCATCGGCATATAAGCGCTTATCAAACGATATTGATTGGTTAAAATCATTAGCCGTTTGGTCTATATCTTTACTAAAACGCCCTGACCACAGCTTCATTTTTTGCCTCCAAGCTTAGCCTTGACTTTAATAGGAAGTCCAAACAGGTTGATAAAACCTGCAGAATCTTTTTGGTCATACACATCATCCTCACCAAATGTGGCAACATCCTCATCATAAAGTGAGTAAGGAGATGTAATAGATGCAGGTATAATATTACCCTTGTAGAGTTTAAGCTTTACATCGCCGGTGACAGTGCTCTGGGTGGAATCAACAAACGCACTCAGCGCCTCACGAAGTGGAGTATACCATTGCCCATAATATACAAGCTCGGAAAACTTATGAGATATAAGCTCTTTATAATGCTGAGTATCACGGTCCAAGCATAAACTTTCAAGGCAGGTATGAGCATAGTAGAGTATTGAGCCGCCGGGCGTTTCATAAACACCGCGTGACTTCATACCAACCAGCCGGTTTTCAACCATGTCCACAATACCTATTCCGTTTTCACCGCCCAGCTTATTAAGGCAGGAAATAAGTTTTACCCCATCCATCTTTTGTCCATCCAATGCAACAGGTATCCCTTTCTCAAACGAAATGGTTACATATGTATCCTTATCCGGCGCTTTTTGAGGAGAAACACCAAGCTCTAAAATCTCGTCATATTTTGGCTCATTGGCGGGGTCCTCCAAATCCAGCCCTTCATGGGATAAGTGCCAGAGGTTTTTGTCCTTTGAATAACTGGTTTCCCTTGAAATTTTTAGAGGTATATTATGCGCTTCAGCATAGTCTATTTCTTCGTCTCTTGATTTAATATTCCATTCACGCCATGGAGCAATTATTGGCATATCCGGCGCAAAAGCCTTTATGGTCAGCTCAAAACGCACCTGGTCGTTGCCTTTGCCAGTGCAACCATGGCAAATAGCATCTGCCCCTTCAGCTTTTGCAATCTCCACAATGCGCTTTGCAATTATAGGGCGGGCAAAAGATGTGCCTAATAAATATTTACCCTCATATACCGCACCGGCTTTAAGAGTCGGAAAAATAAACTCATTTACAAATTCCTGTGTCAAATCCTCTATATACAGCTTTGATGCACCTGTCTTAATAGCTTTTTGCTCAAGCCCATCTAGCTCAGTCCCCTGCCCGACATCCGCCGCAACAGCAATAACCTCGCATCCATAATTCTCTTTTAACCACGGTATAATTATAGAGGTATCTAACCCACCTGAATATGCAAGCACAACTTTATTATACTTTTTCATTTTAAATACTCCTTTCAAATTATTTATCATTATACATCAAGAATTTATAAAATGCAACATTTATTCAAAAAGATTTTAATTTTATGCATAATATATGAATATATATTTATTTTTTACGCGCTCCTATGCAATTTTCTGCATTTTGGAGCAGGTTATAAAGAGAGGGTGCAAAAAGCGGATAATCCTGTTCTATATTCTGCTGGTTTAGCTGCGGCACTGATATTTCCTTAACAGTGCCATGTATTGTATCAAAAATCTCCACTTCAAGGCGGCTTAGCTCACTGTCCGCTCTCATGCTATATGTATTCTGCCCGGCGCCAAATAAAGTCTGGGCGTTTTCAGAATTTGCGTTGTAAATCTGCCTGAACATTTTATATACGCATATCATCAAATAATTTGAAACATCTGTTGTAAGTTTTTTATTATTAATTTTTGAAAGTATATCCTCTATTATAGTTACTGAATTACATATTAGTTTACGATTAAGTGTTGGCAGCAAGCTGCCTTTAAATTGATTTCCTCTGCCTGCAGCATCGTCATCAGGTATATCATCCACTTCACTTATTGTAGGGCCTTTTTTTTCATAGCTGCGTCCCAAAATATAATCAACTGTTACTCCGTAATAATCAGCCGCGCGCACCAAAAACACCAGCCCACACTCTCTTATTCCTTTTTCATAATGAGATAAAAGTGACTGCGATACTCCAAGGTCGCTTGCGGCTTTTTTTTGGGTAATCCCAGCTTCTTTTCTGAGATGCGTTAATATCCTTGAAAAATCTGAAATAATCATGATGACCTCCCACTTATACAAAATCTACCCTCTGTATATTACAGAGGGTAGAAATATAATATCATCAAGGCAAATATTTGTCAATTAATCTAAGCCATTTTATCAATAAAATTTTTAACGTTATTATTTATATTACCAGAGAAAATGCTAGAGCCGGCTACTATCACATTTGCTCCCGCGTTCAAACTTTCACTCAAGTTATCCAGGTTTATTCCGCCATCCACTTCAATATCATAATCAAGTCCATTTTTTAGCTTATACTCTTTTAAAAACTTAACTTTTTCAAGCATACTTGGCATAAATGCCTGGCCACCAAAACCCGGCTCAACAGTCATTACAAGTACCATATCCACTTTGGAAAGATAAGGTATAAGGCAGTTAACATCAGTACCAGGCTTAAGCGTTATACCTGCGCGCTTGCCCATAGAATGTATTTGATTTAATACCTGTGATATGTTATTTGTGCTTTCAATATGCACAGTAACAATATCAGCTCCGCTTTTAGCACAGGCCTCTATATACCGCCCAGGCTCCTGTATCATTAAATGCACATCAAAAACTGCGTCAGTACAGGGTCTAATACTTTTAAAAACAGGAAATCCTAAACTTATATTGGACACAAAAATACCGTCCATAACGTCTATATGTACATACTGTGCACCCGCTAAAACAGCTGACAAAACCTGCTCTCCAAGCTTAGAAAAATCAGCCGCAAGTATCGAAACGGATAAAAAATTCATTTTTAGCCCTGCCTTTCACCATTTAAACAATATATGCATACAATACTGTAAAATCAAAATTCGCGATGCCTTAAAAAGTATCGCTTAACATAAATAGTCGGGCGCCACAAAATGGCGCCCGACACTTTTTTAGTCTGTGAGATTTTTTTCAATAAGTTCCACAAGCGCGGTTACAGCAGCTTCTTCATCAACGCCGTCCGCAATTATTCGAATAGATGTGCCTTTAATAATCCCTAAAGATAAAATTCCCAAAAGGCTTTTAGCGTTAATCCTTCTATCTCCTTTTTCTACCCAAATAGAACTCTTAAACTCATTTGATTTTTGAATAAAAAATGTCGCTGGCCTTGCATGCAAGCCCACACTATTCTCAACAGTTACCTCTTTGGAGTACATACCTTTTCCTCCTTAAAAATATTACTACCGATATATTAACTGAAGTTTAAAGTCAAGTCAATAGTTATTATAAAGTTTTGGTTATTTTCACGAATGATCTATTGTTTTAGGCCTATTTTTCGACACTAAGGACAATAGCATTGCCGTTAAAATACTTAGAAGCAATTCTGTTGCTGTTTCCAGGAATTAGCAAATATGTTCCCTCCGCCATTACGCCGCTTTCATTTACAGTTCCAAGCCCCTCAACAGTTATAATATAATCACTGTAATCAGAGTTTTCAAAATCAAAAGACTCGCCGCTGGCTAAATGCTGTTTAACCCTATACGGGCTAAACTCCACTTTGGTAATAGTACCGATAAGCTCTCCCGCTTCGCTGTATACTTTTTCCCCCTCATGAAACGGATCCATATCAGTTTTATCAAGTGAAGTAGCTTTAAGCCGCACTGTATACTCGGTATCGGGCTGTGATACAAAAGGCAAGTCCACCTGCCCGCCCATACGCATAGCCAGTACTATAACTACAAAAATAACTGCTAAAACTAAAATTATATCAATTATACTTATCTTGCCAAATAACTTACCCTTTTTATCTATAATCATGTTTAACCTCCTACGCAACTTCCTCAATGCTCATTACTACAGCATTGGATGAAAGGCTGGGCATCCTTGCACTCACCTGGCTTGCAACACTAATGCGTACATTGTTAACAAATATGCCCTGATCACTGATATTTGCCTTTGCTTCAACCACAACGCGGACAGTATGCCTATCTGAAAGCACATTTCTATATACTTCACCAGTTTCAGCATTAAACCAGTTGCTGGCATACTCTATAGATTCACTGGATACTACTGTTCCTATTGCAATATTGGTTTTCCCGTCTGTCACAGTTTCTCCTTCCTGAGGCATACTTTCAATAGCATTATTTATATTTTTAAGCTCTAATACATATCTTATTGTCCTGCTTTCTGTAGGCATCATATCATTGCGCTTAAAAAACATAAAAGCAAAGACTACAACAGCAGCTATTAACAATACAAGTATAACATCAAAAACAGGGATTTTGCCAAATAATCTGTATTTTCTCATTGCACTTCCTCCACATTCAAATTAGTTATTGCGACAATAACAGCTATAAGCAGCCACACTGTCATATAAATAACTCCGTTATAAAATATATAATCAAACATGCCCTGTACAAAAATCGCAATTAATGACGCCATTGCAGGCACAAGCATAAATTTAATTTTTTTGCTTTGTGTTCTGTACAAGACGTATCGGGCATCTCTTATGCAGTATATAAATAGCAGTAAAAAAGTAATTAAACCAACAATACCAAGCCCTATTGTTATCTCTAAAAACAGATTATGCGAATGCTGGGCCGGTGTCCCTCCAAATGAAAACATTTGATAAAAAAGTGTAAATGCATATGCGCCTACACCTACGCCCAAAAACCAGTATTTTTGTATCAGCCTTAGGCAAGCTTGCCAGATGCGAATTCTGTAAATGGATGATGTGTCCATATTAGTAAGGGAGATGCTTGCAAATCGCGCCAAAATGCTTTTTGGTATAACAAATGGCACAAATGGTATTGCCAAAAGGCCAAACCCTAAAATCCGCTTATCAAGGTGCCATATGATTAAAAAAACAGCAACTATAAGCGCCACATAACAGCCACGCGAAAATGTAAAGCCAAGGTTTACTATAAGCAGTAAGGTACTTAAAGCGAATAACACTTTAAAGCGTTTTGTTTTACTTAATAAAAATGCCGCAAATGCAAAAGGTATAGCAACCAACAAAAACTCGCCATAAATATTTGGATTACCAAAAGTGGCAAAAATACGTACAATATCTCCGCTAAACACCTCAGTATCCGACCAGCCAGTGCCGCCTGTGCCGACAAAGTATTGTATAAGTCCGTAAACACCCACACAGGACGAAAACGCCGTAAACGCAAATATGAATTTTTTTATCTTATCCGAGGTGTTTAATATAGCAACAGCGGAGAAAAATACTGTTATCATAGTGAGCTGAATAAGCCCGCTCTGAATTCCTTTAGAACCGCCAAAGCCAAAAAATGTATAGTACAGAGTTAACACTGCATAGAAAAATGCAAAAATATAAGTAGCGTTAAGCTTAGGCAGCTTAAGCCGGCCTGTAATTAAATAACAGAGCGTAACGCAAAAAGTAACCAGCGCACACAAGCAGCCGAGCAAGGTTGAAATAAGCATTCCCACAGCGGCTGTAGCAATCAAAAACAAAAATGGTGAACTTATTAAAACCGGCAAAACCGCAATTCCAAGTATCATCAGTACTGAGAGCTGCAAAGGCAGTGCAAAAGCAACACTTGCTGCAACCGCTCCTATAACAAAGGCAAAAAATTTAACTCTCTTTTTTGATTTAACTCCACTTTCTCCAAGATCAATACCAAAAAAGCCAGTAATTTTTTCAAGAAAAAAAGAACCTTTTATTAAACTGCCGATACCGATGCGTACAAAAAGCAATATTGCCCCTAATACCAATAATACTATTGAGAATAGCATGCTTAAGGATTTTGTATAGCAAGCCGCTAATATTACCGACCCGCTTCCAATCAAGTAAAATCCTAATACCGACAACTCCATCTCAAAATACTTTGTTGGCCAGGTACAAACACCGTTTACAATCACGCTGCTTGCAATAAAATCAGTAAATCTGCTTTTAAACAACAGCTTTCGGGTTGTACGCGCGATCACGCTGGAGCCGGCCGTATCCGCACTGTTGTGATTAGTAATAAACTCATAAAGCCAGCTGCTTTCATAAAAGTTTTTAAAAAACCTTACAATCGCAAAAAACACACGGCCTACGATAGATGCGCCTAAGACCAGCGTAACCTTATCCCAAAACGATTTATAGGTTATCATCAACGCCTCTCCTTCTAAATATTTTTATCAGCTCTCCAAGCTGTTTGGAACGCATAATAAATAAAAGAAATAGATAAATTATGGCGCCCGCGGCAAATGAAATGACAACTGTGCCTAATAGCCCAACTATGCCCGGCAACGCATTATATAAAAGGCGATTAATAACCGCACAAACTATAAGCATTGCAAGCGCCGATAAAACATCTTTAACAAGCTCAATCAATAAAGATTTATTTAAAATACTTTTAGCATATTTTCTGCAAAACAAAAGCAAAACAAGCGTCATAATAAAAGCTGAAATCACAGTAGAAACAGCAAGGCCTGACAGCCCTATAAAATTAGTAAGTACAAGTGCTATTATAAGGTTTACAGCAATGCCGGCAACTGCAGCAATCATAGGAATAACAGATTTCTGCATCGAATAAAAAAGCTTACACAAAATATCCTGCCAGGACAAAAGAAGCATACCTAAAGTATAAATCATTAAAAGTGCAGCAACGTTATTTGTGTCACTGGCAGTAAACTCCCCGCGTTCATAAAGCAGCTTTATGATAGAGTGCGCATTTGCGGCCATAAATGCCATTACCGGCAAAATTATTGTAGAAATAGTGCCTAGCATATCTGAACATATAGAACATGCGCCTTCATTATCCTTATTTGCAAACCTGCGTGACATTTCTGGAAAAAACATATTTGTAAGCGCATAGGAGAAAACGCCTGCAACTATAAAATATGCGTTATAGGCATAATTAACTGTTGAAACGCCCGCAGTGCCTGCCACTGTTGAACTCACATTTGATGAAATCAATTGATTTATAGGCTGAGCCAGTGAAGCCACAAAAAGCGGAAGTGTTAAAATAATTACTTTTTTAATGTCAGGGCTTTTAAAATCTATTGTAAAGGAATACTTAAATTTTTTCTTTTTAAGAAAAGGTATTAAAAATAGAAATTGGAATATCCACCCTATTAAAAATGAGGCTGCAAGGCCGTAAATGCCGAATTTAGAATTAAACAGTAAAAAATAAATTATCATGGCAAGGTTTGAAAATGTCGAGACCAATGCCGGTGCGATAAATTCATTATATGACTGCAAAATTCCAATAGAGATAAATGTAACGCAGGCGAAACTGACAATAGGAATAATAATCCGCATAAGCTTTATTGAAAGCTCTAAAATTTCACCCTCAAACCCACGTGCCACAATCCAAACCGCAGCGCGCGGAAACAATAGACCAAGCGCAACAATTACAAATGTAAACAAAACTACTATAGTAATGAAGTTACTGGCAAACTTGTTTGCCTCTCTGCGGTCTTTACTAAGTGCAAGTTTTTCATTAAACACAGGAATAAAAGCTGATGAAATAGCCGTACCAAGGGTAACATCAAAAATTATTAGCGGGAAATTTGACACGGCTGTAAAAGCTGATGCCTCAATGCTTGTCCCATATGCGTTTGAAAGCAACATGTTCCTGACAAGCCCTAATACCTTTGATAAAAGCACAGCAATTACAAGCACTATATATGTGGCAAAAGCCCGGTTTTTACTTTGATCTTTTTTAATCATAAATCGTATTTTAACATATTTCCTGGTAAATGTAAAGTTTTTGTACAAAATACAGGTTATTTATTCTTAAATAATTATTAACATAAATTTTTTTATCTTTTTAAATTCAAAAAACGACATAAAAACCTGCCCACCGCTACTATAATTTTATAGACAAGGGGTGAGCTGCTTGAGTGTTACCGTATATGTGGATGTTCTATTTTTTATTAACCTTATAATAAACTATTTGATTCTTTGTGCTACAGCGATACTTTCCGGCAGAGAGCTTTTAAAGCTGCGCACACTTGCGGGTGCGTCATTAGGAGCGCTTTATAGCGTATTTATTTTTTTTCCTTCAGTATCGTTTCTGTTTTGGAATGTAATGAAAATTTTTATAAGCGCTTTAATTGTGCTTGTATCCTTTCATTTTAAAAATATTATATCCTTTGCAAAACTGTTTGTATGCTTCTATGCTGTAACTCTTATATTTGGCGGCGGCATGTTTGCTTTTTACTACTTTACAAGTGCAGGCTCACAGATGAATTATTCAAATGGTGTGTATTACATAGACCTTCCGTTATGGCTTTTAATCACTTTAAGTGTTCTGTTTTATGTTTTCATAAAAGTAATAGTTAGGATAACAGACAGCCGAAGAAATAAGTCGCTTATCCAGGACGTTGAAATTGAATGTCTTGGTAAAACTTTAACCATTACAGCCATGGTTGATACCGGCAACTCACTTTATGACCCTATTACACTTGCTCCGGTTATGCTTGCCCAGCTGGAATGCTTCGAAAACATTTTATGTCCGCAGCTTATTGAAGCTATTAAAAGAGGAGACAGCAGCGCACTTGCGGACCTGCCGGCCGAGTACAGACAGTTAAAGCTGAGAATTATACCATACAAGGACATAGGTGGACAGCGCAGCATGATATTTGCTTTCAAACCTACAAAAATCAGGTATCTGAAAAACAAGACCACCATTTCAAATATGCTTGTAGGGTTTGTAACAACCTCACTTAGCCCTGACGACAGCTTTAAAGCACTGCTTCATTCAGGCACGTAGGTTTTAAAAGGAGGTACTTTCATGCTATCATTATCGACTGCTGTGCGCAGATTTATTTTAAAAAGCAAGACATTAAGGAGGTTATTTTATAAGCTTACTGGAAATATATATTACATCAGTGGGTTTGTAACGCTCCCCCCTCCTCTATCACCAGAGAAGGAAGCGTATTATATAGAACAGCTCAGGCAGAATGATAAACATGCACAGCAGGTATTAATCGAACATAACTTACGCCTGGTAGTATACATAGCAAAACGCTTTGAAAACACAAGAGTTATGGTAGATGACTTGATATCTATAGGCAGTATAGGTTTAATAAAAGCCATAAAAACTTTTAAGCCAGACAAAAAAATAAAACTTGCCACATATGCCTCACGCTGCATTGAAAACGAAATACTAATGCATCTTAGGAAAAATAATCTTCAAAAAAGTGAGATATCTCTTGACGAACCTCTAAATATCGACTGGGATGGAAATGAGCTTTTATTATCCGACATTTTAGGCACAGATTCAGATAGTGTATACAGAGACCTTGAATTTGATGTTGAAAAACAAATGTTAGAAGACGCACTATCTAAAATATCAAAGCGGGAACGACAGATTATGGAGATGAGGTTTGGGCTTGGCGATTACAAAGAGATGACCCAAAAAGAGGTGGCAGATATTCTAGGTATATCCCAATCATACATATCCAGGCTTGAAAAGAAAATAATTTCACGCCTAAAGCGTGAAATTGAAAAAATCTCATAAAATAAAGCGCCGGCATACACCGGCGCTTTTATTTATTCATAAGTAATTGTCATACTATTAACAACATTTCCAAACTCGCTATTGTGCTGAATTTGCTGGGTGGTATTAATTTTTATCATAGTGACAATGCCATCACTATTTATGTAATATTCCCTTGTCTGGCCTGCTGACTTGCGTATATACCCCTTTGCCTCATATAAATCCATCACTTTAGAAATCTGCTCATCATCCAGCACAATCTTAATACATGTACCGCCGTTTTCCCAATCGCTCTGCGAAGCTGTGCTTAAAAATCGCTTGTTGATTTTAAGGTTATTATCAACCCTAAAAAGCTGCATTGTAGTTATACTGTTTGTCTTTTCTGATAAATACGCCTTGTTGTCATCTGTACAATCCACCCATTGATTAGTTTCAAAATCAAATGATTCAACCTTATAGCCATCAGCACGATACTGTGCGGTAATCTCACCGTTTGTAAAATCCTCACGGTCAAAGCTTACAAGCCCCTCATCATTAATTGTATATTGAAAAACAATTTCGGTCTCACTCTCTGTTTTTTCAATTATATCATCTGACGAGGTCACTGTAATTCGAGCAGAACCACTTTTTCGCTCTAAACTTTTTTTAATTGCCTCAATATAGACATCTAAAGCTGCGTTGCTTTCAGGTGTGTCATCAAAGTTACTACACCCGCCTAGTAAAGTAATAAATAAAGCACCAATAATACAAAATATTAAAGTTCTAATTTTTTTCATGTTTTGACTTCCTTACATATGAGATTGTAAATACAATTAAATATACTAAAATACACAGTAAAAACATAAGAAAAGATACGTTTAGCATATCTGTATTTGAATTTATAGTTCGCGCCAGACCATAGATTGGGTAACCAAGCATAAAGTTTGATATACAATAAGAAACTGTTGATAAGGCGCTGGTAAAACCATCTACTGGAAAAAACCACACATTAAAATAAAAAAACAACAGCGGGATAATAAAGTATATTGCGAGTATAAGAACAAAGCGTTTTTCCTTTTGCAAGCCATAAACCGCAGCAAATGCCAGCCAGCCTATTACAAACAAGCAGGACATAATAACATTTAGTGTACTAGGAACCAGCTTGTTTTCTGCCGAGTTAAAATTAATTACATCTGTTATTAACGTCAGTAATATTAAAATTAACATTGAATAAAAAACACTTTTTCTAGTGGTAAAATAATTTTTTATCCTGCTTGCCATTACAATCAACTCCAATCCATATATTATATTTTAATTATATATTATTTTAATTATTCTGTCCATATAAAAAGGTTGAAAGGTAAAAAAAAATATGCTATACTTTTAAAAATGCTATTTTTCGGAGGTTTCTTATGCTAAAAAAGAGAATTTGTATAATAACTATAAGCCTGCTGATGGTTGTATGTATGTTTACTTCCTGCTCAAAGACATATGAGGTGCTTGAAAATCCTGATTTCCTTGGTGAAATTACAGACGTGCCTCCTTCAAAGCTTACAGAGCCGGATACGGCGCTTAATGTTGTATCTACTATTAATGAAAACGGCTATAAAATTGAATCAGCTTACAAGACAAATGCAAGCGGGATTGACGCGTTAGAAAGCTATCGTTTTAACAGCTACGGAGTTTCTATAGAGGTCTTTAAATATGCTGACGATTCTGAGAGATTTGAAAAAATTCTTGAAGATGGTAAGTATATTATAAGAGATGATGACGGTAATGTTTTACGCGAGTATGACACTGTTATCAACGGACACTATGTTATGATTTTTTCATCGTCAAAAGACTATGACCAGAAAGACCGTACTGAAGATAATAATAAAGTTAAAGAGCTGTTTTTATCCATGCAGCTTTCATAATTAAACATAATTTACGTTTTGCCCTAATATATAAAATCATGATGAGACAAACTAATACTGATTTTATATTTTGAAAGGAAAACGTATATGAAAAGTTTGCAATTTGAGTTAAAGCCATTACCGTATGGTTATGGCGCTTTGGAGCCGTTTATTGATGAAAAAACAATGATTGTTCATCATGACCGCCACCTTGCGGCGTATGTAGACAACCTAAACAAAGCTCTTAAAGGCAGAAGTGAGCTTCAGGACATGACGCTGCTTGAGCTGCTAAGAGATATTGACCAGCTTGACCCTAATATACAGACTGCAGTTTTAAATAATGCCGGCGGCGTATATAACCATAATTTCTTTTTTGAAAATATGGCCCCTCACGGCAGCACCCAGCTTCATGGCAGGGTTAAGGACGCTATTATTGGCACCTTTGGCTCCTTTGATAACTTTAAGGAATCATTTAGTAATTATGCAATGTCAAGGTTTGGCTCTGGCTATGCATGGCTAGGCCTAAACAGGTCAGCAAGGCTTGAAATTATATCAACGCCTAATCAAATAGTCCCTCAAAACGATGGCATCAGGCCTATTTTAACAATCGATGTATGGGAACACGCATATTACCTTAAGCACTTAAATAAACGTGCTGACTATATAAAAGATTGGTTTTCAGTAATTAATTGGGACTTTGTAGAAGAACGTTTTACTAGTATTTTAAACTAATAAATTGACAAAGGTTTTTCATTGCTTTAAAATATAAAGTAGTGAAAGACCTTTATCTTTAAAGGAGTGGAAAATATGCGGCTTGATAAGCTAAAAACCGGCGAAAGCGGCGTTATTAAAACCGTTGGCGGACAAGGCGCGCTTAGGCGCAGGCTGCTGGACATGGGTCTCACCCCAAAAACCAGTGTGTTTGTCCGAAAAGTAGCACCGATGGGTGACCCTATTGAAATTTGTCTGCGTGGGTATGAGCTTACTATTAGGGCAGACGATGCTGCAAACATAGATGTTGATAAAACAGATTTAAATGGCTGCTTAGCCGATTGTAAAAACTGTAAAGGCTGTTAGGAGATAATATGGTATTTGCATTAATAGGAAATCAAAACTGCGGAAAAACAACGCTATTTAATCAGCTTACAGGCAGTAATCAGCATGTAGGCAATTTCCCGGGCGTTACGGTTGAAAAAAAAGAGGGTATTATAAAAAAAGCTAAAAAGGCAACTGTTGTGGACCTGCCGGGCATTTACTCCCTATCCCCCTATACTTCAGAGGAAATTGTAACACGGGACTTTTTATTAAAAGATAGACCTGATGGTATCATTAACATCATTGACGCTACAAATATTGAGCGGAATCTGTATCTTACACTGCAATTAATTGAACTTAATATGCCTATGGTTGTAGCTCTTAATATGATGGACGAAATTGACGCTTCAGGCGGCAGTATTGACATAGGCCGCCTGGAAAACGGGCTGGGTGTAAAAGTTGTCCCTATTTGTGCAAGCAAAAACGAAGGGGTAACGGAGCTGATTGATAAGATAATGGAAGTGGCTCAAAACAAGATTTCTCCAAAGCGGCAGGACTTCTGCAAGGGTTATATACATAGGGCTATACACTCGGTAGCTCATCTAATAGAAGATCACGCACAGATGCATAAAATCCCGTCCAGGTATGCAGCTACAAAGCTTATTGAGGGGGATAAGCCAACCCTTGACCAGCTGGAGCTTAATCAAAACGAACTTGAGACGCTGGACCATATCATAAATGAAATGGAAACCGCGCTTGATACCGACCGCGAAGCTGCAATGGCGGATATGCGCTATACATATATTGAAAATTTGACACGCGCAGCTGTAACAAAGCCGACCCAGACAAAAGAGCAGCAGCGCTCGGTAAAAATTGACCGAATACTCACACATAAAATATTTGCACTTCCCATTTTTATATGTATAATGGCGGTTGTGTTTTTTCTTACATTCGGCGTTTTTGGAAAAGTACTTTCCGACTGGACCTCGCTGCTTATAGATAATATAACCGCATTTACTGATAACGCCCTTACGCAGTATGGACTAAACCCCATACTCCACTCACTGATTATTGATGGCATTTTTAATGGTGTTGGCAGCGTAATGTCAGTGAGTGGAGTATGGGGTTT